>TARA_R110000850_G_scaffold262564_2_pt1 | contig 15382 bp, 12 predicted proteins | sample TARA_R110000850 | Tara Oceans TARA_R110000850 (sample SAMEA4397586) | marine metagenome | biome: Polar Biome; feature: [SRF] surface water layer (ENVO:00010504); material: water (ENVO:00002006), including particulate matter (ENVO:01000060) such as... | depth 5 m | reverse complement strand
GGCAGCTCGGCTGCAACGACGCTACCGCATCGAGGGTCTGGTTGGATGGTCGGCGTGCTCGGGCGCATTAGCTGTGACGTTTTCTGTGCTCACGTTCGTCGCGCTGACCGGTCTCGATTATTACGATTTCGGCGAGTCGTTCTCCCAGTACATAAGCGGCGCACTGATGTTGGTGATCCTTGTGGTAGCTCCACCGATTACACTGCTCGGCATGTTGCTACCGCTGGTGTGGAAAGCGGCGGGACTTGGTAAGCGAGCAGGCATCGTGGTGGGCCGGTTGACGGCGGTCAACACAATTTCGGCCGCGTTGGGCGCGATGGCCGCGAGTTTTTTGCTATTGCCGTGGCTTGGACTGTGGCAGTCTTTTGTATTGTTGGCCGCGCTGTTTTACGTTGCCGGTTTTGTCTTACTATTGCGCAACGGCAGACTAGTCTGGGCATGTGGAGGGGCCTTGATACTCGTCGCTGTTGCGATGTTTGCGCTGCGTAGTCCCGTTGAAATCAACTATGGAGGCACACAACTTGACGAGCAACTCGTGCGTCGCTGGAATTCCCCCTACGGCTGGATTGACGTGGTGCGGGATGAGAACACGGGGTCATTCAGAGTAAGACAAAACTTGCACTACCGGTTTGGCAGAACTGGCGACAATGCCCGCGAGTACCGCCAGGCGCATCTCCCACTGCTGTTGCACGAGCAGCCGCAGGATGTGTTGTTTATGGGGCTTGGAACGGGCTTGACTGCGGGAGGCGCTATCCCGCACCGCGAAGTCAAAAATGCCGTCGCCGTCGAACTGATTCCGGAAGTACTAGAGGCAGCTCGGCTACTGGCGGAGTACAATTACGGGGTTGTTGACCATCCTAAGGTGGATGTCTGCGTCGATGATGCGCGACACTACCTGCTGGCCACAGACCTCCGTTTCGACGTCATCATCTCCGACTTGTTTGTGCCTTGGGAGAGCGAGTCCGGCTATCTGTACACGGTCGAGCACTACCGGGTGGCCCGCGATCGTCTGAAGCCAGACGGCTTGTTCTGCCAATGGCTGCCGCTCTACCAATTGGGCGCGCGCGAGTTTGAGCTGATCGCCGACAGCTTCGCCAGCGTATTTCCCGTCACGACGATTTGGTGGAGTGAGATGGACGCGTCCAAGCCGGTCATCGCCTTGGTGGGCGGCGACGCCCCGCTGGAACTTAACGCTGACCGGCTCGCCGAACGCCTTACGGCATTAGAGCGAGCGACCACGTCGTCCAACCAGGACTTACGCACTGTCGAGCAGTTCTACGACAACTATCAAGGCGACTGGATGCCGCGCAATCCGTCTCGGCTCAACACCGACGAGCATCCGCGTGTGGAGTTCCTGACGCCCATTTCCAACCGCGATCGCAAGATGATCGTTAGTCTCGCGCTGCTGGAATACTTCGATAATGTCTTGTCTCAACTCCCATCCAGCGCCGTAGCTTTGCACACTGATGGAGAACCAAAATCTGCCACCGCTCGGCAGCGTCGAGCCTGGCAGCGTCTTATCCTGTTTGGAGGAACCATTCCATGAAAGAAGTCAAAGCCGTATTTCAGCCGTTCATGCCCAAGCCGGTGCTGGAAGCACTGCAGAAAGTCGACCATCTTCCGGCCGCCACCGAGACGGAGGTCGACGGCTACAGTGTCGTGCATCCAGACTATACACCTAAGCCAAAGATCATACTGGAGTTTATGGTGCCCGACGACATTGTGGATGCCATCGTCCAAGCTCTTCAAAGCGGGGCACATACGGGCAATCTTGGCGACGGCTGCATTTTCGTAATCGAAGTGAAACTACCGTGAAGATCCGCATCGGCGAGCGAAACGACTCAACGTAGCCGATGATATCAAGCGTCATATTGGTAAAGGCACGCCGAATGGACCATTGTCGTACTTGTTATCACCGACTACTGACTTTAACCATGATTGGCTTGACCGTCCCTGGAATCTTTGTGTTCATCAATCAGGAACAGACGACAGGTTCCGATCAGATAAGCAGCGAGCAGGATGAGAGCAAATCGACGCCTGACGCTCGCAAATCCGAGCATGACGAGTCGGCACACGAAACGTCGATTTCACCGATCCTGCTTGAGCTGGCGGTCATTGTTGGCATAGCAATGCTGGGGCGCTGGCTGGCCGAATCACTCCGGCAATCGGCCGTGCTGGGCGAGCTGCTGATTGGTGTCGTCGTGGGAAACGTCGGCTTCTGGCTGGGGCTGCCCTTGTTCATCATGGTGATGCATTTGGGCGAGGTCCTGCCCTTGTTCAACGAAGTCTGGTTGACAGGTAGTTCCGTGGCGGATGCCGCCAGCAAGATTTTCTCCGAGCCACAATTGGCAGAGGGCGGCAGCGCGCGTCGACTGGTCGACATCATGACTGGCCCGGAAGGACCTCGTTATGTCGCTATGGCCTTCGCGCTGTGGCTGTTTTCCGAATTGGGCGTGATCCTGCTGCTGTTCACGGTCGGCTTGGAATCGAAAATCAACGAGATGCTGAAGGTTGGCTGGCGGGCATTGATGGTCGCCAGCGTCGGCGTTGTCTCACCATTCGTGTTGGGACTATTGATGGGCATGTGGCTCTTGCCCGACGCCGGATCGATGGTCCACATCTTTCTCTCGGCCACGCTTTGCGCAACTAGTGTCGGCATTACAGCCCGCGTGTTTCGCGATCTGGGCAGATTGCAAACACGCGAAGCCAAAATCATTCTTGGAGCGGCAGTGATTGACGACGTGCTGGGACTGATCATCCTGGCGGTGGTCGTCGGCATCGCCTCGACGGGACAGATTGACGCGCTGGAAATCAGCCGCATCTCGCTATTGTCTATTCTGTTTCTTGGATCAGTACTCTTGTTTGGTGGAAGGATCGTCGGCTGGCTCATCCCGTTTTTTGCGATGCTGGAAAAACACCACGTTAAACTGCTGTTTCCCTTGGCCCTGGCATTCCTGCTGGCGTGGGCTGCCAGTGCCATCGAATTGGCGCCGATCGTCGGCGCGTTCGCGGCGGGCTTGATCCTAAGCGAAGAGCATTTCAAGAAAGTTTCCGGGCACGCGACGATGGAAAGTCTGATCGCTCCTCTGGAAAGAATCTTCGCGCCAGTCTTTTTCGTGCTGATGGGCATGCAAGTCAACCTACTATCGTTTCTTGATCCCACGACCCTTTGGCTGGCGTTGGCGTTCAGCTTCGCCGCGATTGTCGGCAAGCTGGTTTGCGGCTTGCCTGCCGGCCGTAGCAGCGACCGCTGGTCGATCGGCCTGGGAATGATCCCGCGCGGCGAAGTGGGGCTAATCTTCGCCAGCATTGGCAAGGGCTTGGGAGTCGTCAGCGGCTCAGTCTTTTCCGCCCTGGTCGTGATGGTTATCGTTACGACCTTAATTACACCGATCTCCTTAAAGTGGTCACTATTTCGTCGTCCCTGAAAAAGTCGCTGTGGTTTCGACGGTTGAACTATCCCAACTCGTGGCTATTAAATTGGCCTCAGAATGGTGCCGGATCGAGTCGCTGAATGGAATGTATTTCCCCAAAACGAGCCTTAGGTGGTACGGACATTCAATCTTGCATTTTCCGTACTGTTTAGTGAGGATTATGTTTTCTCAAGGATGAGAACCGATGGTCAGGCGTCATGAGCTTACTGCTACTCAGTGGGAAGCGATTCAGGAATATTTGCCAGGCAAGGCGAGCGATCCGGGACGCACTGCGGTGGATAACCGGCTCTTTGTTAACGCAGTTCTGTTTGCTCTGAAGACCGGAATTCCGTGGGAAGATCTCCCCGGGCGGTATGGCAAACCGAATACTGTCTGGAAACGGTTTGATCGCTGGTGTGCGAAGGGAGCTTGGGAGCAGGTCTTTCGAGCCCTTGGTGAGGAAGAACTGGAACAGGAACCCGCAGAAGTTCATCTCGATTCGTCGATCATCAAGGCACACCAGACCGCTTCGACTGGCCGCCGGGAACCCACTGAAAAAAAGTGATGCCGACGAACGACGCTGTCTCGGCCGAAGTCGCGGAGGATTGACAACAAAAATCCACGCCGTCACTGGTGAGTGTGGGAAATTAGTTCATTTTCTGCTCACTGCCGGGCAACGAGGTGATGCTCCACAAGGCGAACGACTTCTTGAGAATATTAAGCCAGGAGAGGTAGGCGTCATCGTGGCAGATACCGCTTATGACTCCGATTCGATTCGCCAGCATGGCAGGCGGTTGAAAGCAAAAGTTTGCATCTAACCGAATCCAAGTAGAAAGGTCATGAAGCGATTTGACTGGATGATCTACAAACATCGCAACCAGACTGAACAGTTCTTTGGCAGAATCAAACGCTGCCGACGTGTGGCGACTCGTTACGAGAAAAAAGCCACCGACTTCGCCGGCTTCATCTGGCTGGAAGCACTCGTTACCGATATCATTTGAATGTCCGTACTATCTAGTGGTAGGGCTGGTCTTTCCCTGCTCTCGAAATTCTTGTTTGCCCACTCTAAACCACGATTTGCTGCATTGAAATTGCAACACAATCTCCCGTGTCATTAAACCGACTGCCTATGCTTTCAGAACTTCGAGGAGGCGTTCTTTGAAATAAATCAACATGTGAAATGTTCCATGAAATGAGACTTCACCAGTCTACCTGACTTACCGCATTCTCGCTAGAGTTAAATGTGATGCGCTCTTGAAGATCTGCAAACGACGTTGCACTCGCTTCCGGATCTTCGTTCTTGTGATCCCCTGCTCTGAACCTCGTCCCAAAGCTGATTTTGCCTGAGTCCTTTTGTACGTGTTTCCAGTAATTAGCCCCGCAGCGATGACAGCGGAATAGATGGTGCTGCGGGAAGTGCAGGGAACCGGCCTGGGCTTCCGCCTGGGACAACATGGTGTTGTTATAGTGCTCGCGGGTTGATGAGTCTGTCGAGACAAAGATACCAGCAGTCCCAACCACATCAGAAAGTATTCTCGTATCCCACCCTGTATATGACACTGTGACGATGCTATACGCGAATGCTTTCATTTCACAATAGAGAGCTTCATCTACTGTCAGGTAAATGGTTTATGTCATTGTTACAGAGTCTGTTGGGATCGTCAAAAATCGTCCCCTAAGCGTTCCAGACCCTATATTGCGGTCAAAGCATCGCGAAGATTGGATAAATTGAACCAGGGACTTGGATGCAGCTTAGATTACATTCATGACCTAAGAAACCAGCCATTAGTATCCACGGACGCCGAATTCGGGATAGATACCTCTGAGAAATTCAAGTCGCAATTTTATAATCTGGTTTGGTACAATGATTTTGTCCAGTGAAGCAGAGTTCGGCTCTGCGGGGACGCAACCGAACAAGGAATAACTGGACCGACGATGCGCAGAAGCGCGTACGGTTTCCGATGAGGTCACTCCTGGTCGGAAGCCGTTTTCCTGATGATCATGATTCGTTTCGGACATCGGAGTGATGCCTTAAAAATCCAAGCTTGCTTTCTCCGCATTACGGTTTGCGATAGATAAAAAAAATGCATGAGCCGGGATCAGTCCGTCAGGACGATCCCGGCTCATGCTATTTGTCTGATCGAGTAGATTTATCTTTCTTGACTGGGCGGTACAGTTCTTCAACAAACATCATCACATCCTTTTCAATTAACATGCGGCGTTCTCCGTCGGGAACTTGATCCAGGGATAATGAATCCGTGAATCCAATTTCGTCGTAGACTGCCGTCAGACCATCTCCTGCCTTCGCTCTCGCAGCCGAAGGAGTTCTTCGTTGTTCCTGCCGATACTTACGATCCAGATCCGTGAACTTTTTTGCCATCAGCATAGGTTTGGCATATCGGTAAGGTTCATTCTGTTTGAGCATCTGCCAGGCGATGGTTACCAGTTTTCGTGCTAAAGCCATGATTGCTACCTGACGTGGTTTGCGTTTCACCAGCCGGCGATAGAATGCTCCCAGTGGACCTGGGTGACGCGATACATGCTGGCAGGCCTGAGTCAGCAGCCAGCGGCAGTGGGGATTTCCCATCTTTGTAATTCTTCCGTGATAGCACTTATTTCCTGACTGTCGTGTTGATGGCACGAGTCCCAGATAAGAAGCGGCATGATTGCCATCACAGAAACGCTCAATATCACCGATCGCAGCCAGTAGTCCCACAGCAACGACATGGCTCACTCCAGGAAGTGTCATCAGGAGCCGGACTCTGGAATCATTTCGAGCGATCTCAACGAGACGCTGATCGACAATCTCGAGTTCCTGGTTGACCTGGGTGATTTGCCGAAGCTGACTGTCCAGCATCAGTCGGTCGACGGGAGACAATTCCAGTGTCTCAAGCTAAGCAACCCCAGTTTTTGACCACAGGTACTTGCAGGGAGGCTTGATCATTAACCGCGCGAGCATTGACTGGACGCGGTTCATATGGCGTCCTCGTCGACTCATCAGGCCATTACGGTGCGTTAACAGAGCACGCCGCGTTTGAGTTGGTTCGTCTGGTTGCCAGACAGACGGCAGGTAGTCACAACGCAGAAGATGGGCCAATACTTCAGCATCGACTTTATCAGTCTTGATTTTTGCTTCTGCGATCGCCCTGGTCTTCATCGGGTTTCCGACAACGACCTGTTTTACGTGGGGACGGATCAGGTCGACAACGGCCCACGTATTTGTAGTTGCTTCCAGGGCCACTCGATCATGCTTCCGGAGTTTCTTTGTTGCGAATTCCAGCAGGACTTCACGCTGACAATTCACTTTGCCCCGTTCCAGAATCTTTCCTTTTCGGTCCGTTATACAAACCTCAATAAAGTGTTTGTGAACATCCAGCCCTATATACCGCATCATACACAACCTCCTCGAATGCTGGATGAGTGGGTAGCAAGAAAACATGGGCCATTCGGCAACTACCTCTTCGAGTTCGTGACTCAACCGGGTGGGCCGCGGGGTGGCCAGTTAAAAAAACGGGTTCGAGACCCATAGCTATCATCGGCCAGCCCCCGAGGTGAATGACCCACTCATACCATAGATTAGGAAAACAGATCGCACCTCGTCCCGTGACCCGGTACCATTAATTACACCCGGTTCTACGGACTCAGGCAACGACTTATTTGCTGACAGTGCGACTTGATTTTCATCATACCCCTTAATGATCTTGAGATCAATCTGTTACTTTATGTTTTCGCTATTACTTAGAGATACTTCATTTCGTCAATGACATCTTTTTGTATATGATCGGGCTCGTTTTCGTATTGACCGGAATCGATACAGAGTTGAAAATTAGCAACGCTATGGTCCCCCTAAGGGGCCAGTCAAGGCCCACTCTGACACAAAGAGCGAGGCTGCTCTATTCGCCTGTTTCTATGCCAGTATAACAGGCAAACAGAACAGCCCTCAAAAAAAGTGATCCACTGATCGTCTTGACAGAAATCATGCTCAGAGACACAAAAGTTGTGACCCCTTATGCTCCCGAAGATTTACGGCGCAGGTCAGGCATGGTCTTACCTTCCGCTTCGAAGGACATTTTCAAATAACGGCGGACTGTGACATCAGAACAATCCATTATCTCACTTATTTCTTCCAGAGAATTACCTTCGTCAAGTAATTTACGAGCCTTTACAGATATCGCTTTCTGCAGCTCTTCCTTCGTCGGCATAGAAAGACCATCCTGCGCGTAACTCCATTCCAAAGCCTTGTCGATGGTAGGAGGAGAGCAGTCAAACTCTCCTGCCAGTTTTAACTTTGACCAACCGGATTCCCATAAAGGTCGCGCTTCAGGACCTATTTTAGAGAGATCAAACTTGGGAGGCCGCTTTCCGCCGCACTGAAGCTTGACATTATCTTTTGCTTCAGGATGTGTCTCCAGATAGTATTCAACAGCTGCCCGCGCCGTGGGAGGTGTGACGTCGAATTCATCAGCCAGTTTAGCATACGGCAACTCTGCTTCCTGACGTCGATGAAAGACCTCAGGAGCGTAAATCTGATACCAGTGTTTATCACGGGGGACATCAAATTTGATTTCTTCAAACCATTCTGGTCCTAAACCTGAAAAACGTTCAGGATCTGCGGCAAATGCCGCCGCTGTATCCAGTTCCTTGCCTTCGGGGCCGATTGACTCTACCCGTAGTTTCGCGCGGCGTCGAGGGGTTGCCTGATGTTCCTGCCGGTCGATAGTAGCTGAGTCCCCTCCGCCTTCTGAATCAATGGAATTATACTTCATAAATTCTAGGCATTGTGGAAGAGATCCCAGTCGACACATCTTCATTTTAACATGTCCATCTCTGAAACATTCTATCCGGTCAATGTGTAGTGATAATTCCAAATTACCCCGAGTGGCATTTTCACCAGCCAACACTTCGTCTAAACGGTTCAGGCTTTCGACAACAAGATCAGGATTGAGCAACTCTGCCATGTACTCCTCTCGTTTCTGTCGCCGTTCAATTTGTATCTGAATATCACTCTCTCTACTTTCTGCCCGCTGATAATCCAAATGAATTTCGTCACGAATAGATTGTGGAAGGTTGGGATCGGCTAAAGAAATTCTCCAACCTTTTTTCTGATTAGATATGCGCTCAAGCTCGTGTAACAGAGAATCCACACGGCCCGAATCATTCTTGAACATATTTTCGAGCTCTTGTTGAATTTCATGTTTAATTACTGGGTACCATTGTGAATTGATTAAACTATCGATATTCATTGCGATTCTCCTTAATACAAGAATCATTTCAAAAAAAGAAGCTACGATGGTATAACCATCCCATCGTAGCCAGAATCAAAGATCATCAGGATGATGGAAACAGACGGCTCTTGATGGCATCTACTACCATTTGACGAAGCCACTTCTCCGGAATCGTTTTCTTGTTGGAACAGATCCCGGCCTTATGCCCTGGGCAAGCGTAAGACGTATATTTGCGTATTTCATTATCCTTCGTGACATATCGTCCTCCACTATTCGGAACCATAGACCTGTTGCAATGACCACAGCGAACCAGACCTGTCAATAAATAACTAAGTGTCATACCGGGAGCAGGCGCTTTGATTTGCTTGTCCGATTGCGGTGTGGTTTCAGCCAGTGCAGCTTTCCGTAACTGTCCCCGAGCTTTTCTTATTCGCCTAACTCGATCAAATACATCGTGTTCCACAATTGGCGTGCAATAGTCATCGATACACAGCTGTTCTTCGACAGGGATCTTTTCAATGACTCGACAATCACTGATGATGTCTGTTGTGACCTTGGGCCAAACCATTTTTCCAATGTAAATTTCATTATCAAGCCATGAACCTACAGTGGAACCATGAAACGGTTTTTGATGCTCTGACACTTCCTCATGATTATTGAGAAATTTGCATAAGCGGTCTTGTCCCCAACCGGTCTCATCAGCCTTCCGGAATAGTAATACTATGGTCCTTGCCGTTTCAGGATCAGGAACGATAATACTGTAAGAGTGAGAATGACCATTGGCGTCTTCTTGACGGGTTTCGAGTTGATAACCAAATGGGGGTTTACCACCTGACCAGCGACCTTGCGAAATTGCATCCCGTTTACCTCTGAAAACACGATGAGCTTTTGTTTTTCCTTCTTCGACGGCGCGTATTTCTTCCATAGAATTGTAAATACGTCCTTGAGGAGTGTTGGGATCTCCAAAATAGGATTTTGCATCCAGGATCAACACCCCATATTTGTTATACAAATCACGACGGATCTCTTTCAGGTCGTCCACTCTTCCAAATCGGTCAATATCATCAACCAGGATGACATCAGGACTGATAACGCCTGATTTGATATCAAAAAGCATTTTCTGGTAACCAAGCCGTTTTCTGAGCAACCGCCCTGAAATACCATCGTCACGATAATCTGCCAGATGATTCCAATGGTTGTATCCACATCTTCCCAATGCAAGATCGATAGTAGTAAATTGCTGATCTGGACTTGAAGGGTTCTGGTTAGGGTCGCTCATACGACCGTAGCGAATGTAGTTGATTGATTTCCTGAAGTCATACTGTGATCTAATCATAATCTTTTCCCTTTTGATTATGTTGTTCGATCTTTTGCCATAAATCTCTGGCAATTGATCTGGCGATAAATTTGACTAACCTCTGATGTCGTCTTTTTCTTACCTCTGTCGCTAATAGGACCTGCTGGTCAGGTGAAAGACCAGTCGGAAAAGGAAACTCTCCTTCAGCGACCAGGTTTGCCACTCTGTCCAGCTTTTCTGGAGTTGAAAGTAGATCAGCATTATGGTTGGTCGGTTTGTAAATAGAGTCACTCATGTCTTCTCCTTGCAAAGAAAAGAATCTGGAGTGCCTCTCCAGATTCAAAATGTAGAATCTTGTGTTCACAAACCTCTTACAAAGCTGCGATATTTTTGTAAGAGTTTGGAGTCAGATACAGAAAATGAATCTTTTCTGAGAGGATAGAAAATCACACTGAATCCGTGTAGATAGCGAGATAAATGCCAGATTAACAACATTCAAATTGAGCAGTTGAGTCGCTCGCTACAAAGAATAAGCGGCATAGCAAAAGATCTCTGTAAGAGACTTGAAGGGATCGAAAAGAAGAGATGCGCACGGTAAATATCGGCACCAGGCGTATTCTGGCTGTCTCCATCAGTGGCTATTTCGATAGTAAATCAATTGGTTACATGGCACTGCGGGACGAATAAGGCAGGATTTTATAATATGAACTCGAATGTCTTTGAGAATCGATACTATTGATGCCAAATGTGTTTTTTAATTTAAAACAAGTTTACTACTTCTCAAAAAATGTGTATTTGGGATGAATCCAATTTGAGAATATAGGTCTTGCTCTCCCTGCCTTTTTGCACCATTTTCCAGAGTGTGACAGGAAGTTGTTTTTTTAATCGGTTCCAGGCAGTTCCCATCGCTGAACCAGACACATCAGCATCAGGATATAAATCTATTTCTCCGACGCAGGAATGTCTTCTTGCATTTTGGCCTAACAAGAGCAATAACTCCCATAATTTCCCCTTCATCCCATTTAGGATGACTCTCTTTTCCCAGTATGCTTTTCCCTCGGTAGTAATTAACACTAAACCGCCGGTCGCGATTGCTTCTTCTACGGCATCAGTCCGCTGTTCATCTTTCCCGTATAGATCTTTCAACTCTCCCAAAGCATGGGCAATCCGGTCTGTTGTTTCTTTATTCAGGAATGCAGTCAGCCTGTTTCTAATAGAATCAATTTCGTGGTTCAGTAATTTATCAGGGAGTGATAGCCAGCGCAGTTCAGGTTTCAGTCCAAAAGCGGCGTAGATTTGAGTAAGTATGATCGCTGAGTTGATTAAACGATTCTTTTTCCCGCTTTTTAACAGATGTTGACATTCCGACCAGTCGGCATCCAGTTTCTTCCACTCGTTTTCAAGTTGATCGACTAATTGTTGATAGGGGCGTCCTGTTGCTTTGATGGCTTTTTTAATCATGCCTCTTGCTTTAAACAAAAGTTCATACCATTGCCGGGTCCGTTCCAGTAAACAGCGGACGATATAATTTCCCACAGGATCCAACTCATAATTAAATGCAATTATAAGTCCACCACGTTGGACTTTTTTTCCATCAACATCCTTAGAGAATTCCTGTACTGGGCCAAAATAATCTGAGCTGTTTACTAAGGGTAAGTCGCTGATTTGAGACAGATATTCAACTTGGGACAAGACAATTTCTAAATCATTGGATTTACCAATTATTCTTTTCAAAGAAGTCGTCCCTCCAGCAGTTATCTCGACAGTCTCTTCGCTAACGTAGTCTCGGGAAGGATTCTGGTCCTCCAGGTTTTTACCAACCAGTTCTTCCTTTCTTAACTGTGATAAGGTTTTAGCACATTTCAGGATGCCCTGTTCCAGCGAATCGATCAGTTGACGTTCCGGTGTGTCTGCTCCGGGATTCAACGCAATCAGTGGCCAGTTTGCATATTCTTGAAACCTTAGACGTTGGCTATATTCTTCAACAGCAGGACAGGCGTCATTCCTGAGCCAGGCCAGAAGTTTTTCCCTGGGAAAGTTAAACCTAGGTATATCCGCGTCCGGAAGTATATCCTGATATCTACGTACTGCCAGTTTCCAAGAGTCCATAGTATTGTTGTAATACTCCCCAGGCTGATCTTTAAATATGTTTAATCTGTTTCCAAACTCTTACAAATATTATGGCGTTTTGTAAGCGAGTTGTGAACGCCAATTTTTAAGCTGATCCCGACTGATGGGTTTCATTGGAAGAAACCTGTTCAATATCAAAATTCAAGGGCAGTTTAAAGACACGTATGATGGTTCGTAAAAAAGACGACATCCAACCAGAAGACTTTTCCCAGAAACAGGTAGAAGCTGATACGAAAAGTTCGACCTGGTGTGAGAAATATAAAACCAAGCATCGCTGGATTCGTATCGAGAAATTCCCGGACGGGATCGATCCACCTCAAAAGGTACGCATTTATAGACAAAACGACTACTTTCGGCTTCAGTTCTGGGACCCTGCTGCAAAGAAAAACCTCACAGAACGGGTCGACGGTGATCTGGTGACCGCTATCTTTCGCGCCCGGGAAATTGAGGAACGCCTCAAACACTTCCGCTCATCTGGTCTGGGGAGAGGGAAACTGAAGCACCAGAGTCTTCTGGACCTCTATCAAAGTCACTTACAACGTCGAGCCGATGCCGGTGAAATCGCTCCGAAAACAGTCAGACGATACGCTTCAGCTCTGGAACATTATCATACTTTTATTCAACAACCACTGATAACGACGGCATACCCATCTATCACTAATGTCAATCGTGATTTGGTTTTACAGTTTCAAACATACTTAAAGAATTTGCAGGTTTCTTCCAATGGGCATCCCAACACGCAGAAGCAGACAATGTCCTCGGCTGATTACGTACTGGATGTGGTCCGGGGGATGTATATCTGGGCGGCCGACCCGGATCGTGGAAATCTGATGCCATCAGGCTTCCGAAATCCCTTTCAGGGAAAAGTTCGTCAGTCGGCTTCGGTTGCCCCTGATCTGTTCGGAGAGCCCGACATTACAATTCTGATGGTGGTTGATTTTTTGAAAAAGTGCGACAGCTACCAACTTCACCTGTTTGTGTTATTGATTTTTTATGGTCTGAGGGCTTCGGAACCGTGCTTTCTTTTCCGAGAAAACCTGACTTCAGATGGATGGTTAAAGGTGATTTGCCTACCTCAAATCAGTTATACGACAAAAGGCAGGCGTGATAAGAGGTTACCTTTGCTGGAACCGATCCGGGCGATTCTGGAGGGTGGCTCTGAAAATACAGAAACAGGATTGTTGATTCGGCGTCGTGCTGTTTTTGAAGGTTCTGAACAGCCGCCTTTATTGGATCAATCGCTGGAGCAGTTAACAAAAGAATATTCGCGCCGTTGTCAGAAGACTGCAAATCTCACTGCAGAGCAAGGAATGCAGATACGGGATCAGTTGCTCCACGACGCAGGTGGGATTAAATACGACCATATTGAGAATGAGTTTCATCGCCTGGCTGGCCAGCTATCCTGGCCAGCCAAGGCAACTCTCAAAGATTTCCGTCATCTATTCAGCACGGCCATGATGAATGCCGGGATGCCAGAATATTATCGGAAGTACTTGATGGGACATGCTGTCAGCAAGGCAGCAATTACCAATTACACCCATCTCGACCAGTTACGGGAACGTTACCTGGAAGCCAGTCAACGACAGTTCCAGCCAATTATAGCTGCGGTAACAAAACGCAAAGCAGAACTGAAATCAGCGGCTGAAGCTTCAGTACGTTCTACATTTCCGGAGATGGATCAGGCCCCAGGATCAACTCGCTTGCGAGCAGGCTGACGGTGATGTTCCGATCCAGGGGTAACATGCGTAGCCAGCGTGTGAACTGGTGCAGCATTAAGCCTGCAGCGATGTTAGCGGTGTAGATTGTACTTTGTGCTGTGCAGCGACCAGTTTGGGCTTCGGACTGGTGGAACAAAGTCGACTCATAGTGATTGTCGGCGTTGTGGGCAGCCACTGAGAGAACACGAATCACTTCACCCAGCATACGGCCATCTACAAATAGCTGGCAGTGAGAGGATGCAGAACGCCAGATCGCCGCTCGCGCAGAGATGGAATCCACACAACAGAAGACAGCCTCTCCCACAGGTAAAGTAGCACGATAACGATCAGGAGTCACCGTTACCTGAATTGATTCATCAAGCTCCTGAATGGATCTGGCTGTCGCGTCCACTTTGGCCTGCCCTAGATCCTGGCCCCGGTATCCCTGAGTCGTGATATTAGTAGACTCCACACGATCAAAGTCAATCAGCTGAATCCGCGGTGTCCCGATTGCTGCCAGTTGCAAGGCCACCTGACGACCAATGGCTCCCACTCCAATAACAGTCGCCGTCAGCTGAGAAAGCCGTTCCGCCGGGATCAGGTCACTCTGTCTCTGGAAACGATTCGTAGTCACATTTAATGTAATCAAATCTGTTCTCCTTTCAATTCGTATTCAGCAAAGAGCCAGTCCTCTTCCCAGTCAAAGTCTGCGGCCCGTTCAAACTCAGACTGGAACAGGCGACGATTCTGTTGCGGATGCACGTGCGTTAAATATTCATCATCCCAACGTTCTGGATCGCATCCGGCAAATGTTTGAGAGTAATCCCGTTTCACTGAAATCTCGTATTCGGCCGTGGGACCCACATTAAATTTCAACCGGGCATATGTTCGCCCTGTCCGCGCCAGGATAAACATCACGGCCCAGTCGGATCGTCCAAAGACGCGATCAAAAGTTTCTTCATCAGTTTGACTCGGCAAGGGGCAATTTCCCGGATGCGTATGAATCCAGATTCGACCAAACTGCTCAGGACGCAGACCGGCATCCACTTGATCGTCAAAGAAATTGGCCACCGCCGCATCGTCGAAGGTCACATGGGCTAACGAGCAGGTCTGCTCCACAAGCTGCAGGTCCTGTACCAGTAGCAGATCGTCCTCAGTAGTAATCCCGAAGCCTCCGACTTCGGTGTTTCCATAATCACGCAGGTACAACAGTTTCGCCCAGGCAGTCGGGCTGAACCGCAGTTGCGGTAACCGGGATTGCTGCTGAGTCAGGGTTTTCCGGTAATTCTTCATTCGTTTCTTCGAGTTCTTCTGCATCACAATCAGAGCACCTTTCATTTTCAAGTAAACAGCGTTGGCAACAGTCGGCACGACACTGTACGCACTGTTGCAGACAGGACGAACAGCACTGGCCGTGACAGCTATCGCAATACGACAAACACTCATGGCAAAATGGACAATCGCAGTCCAAACAGTCCTTGGCACACCCCGTGCAAAGTGTGATTTCACAGTTGTCACAGCGTGTCTGCTGGTTGGCTGCGATCACATCAGCGCACTCGGTACATTCAACGCTGTCCCAGTCACTGAGCGCCACATAGGGGCTGTCGGAGTTATAAGTTC
>TARA_R110000850_G_scaffold81215_3_pt1 | contig 15396 bp, 14 predicted proteins | sample TARA_R110000850 | Tara Oceans TARA_R110000850 (sample SAMEA4397586) | marine metagenome | biome: Polar Biome; feature: [SRF] surface water layer (ENVO:00010504); material: water (ENVO:00002006), including particulate matter (ENVO:01000060) such as... | depth 5 m | reverse complement strand
CGACAGTGGGTCGGTCTGTGTGGAATAGGAAAAGGGGAAACGGTCGGGTGGGTAATCGTGATGATCGTGCTGCCCGGCATGCCGCGTGGGCTGGGCGAAGCGATGATTGAACGATCCCATGCCGGAGCCGGAGACGTGGGGGATGACTCCTTCGAAGACTCGCCGACCCGCTTCGTCTTCATTGAAGCCCCAGTACAGCATCTCGCGTAGAAAACGTCCGCTTTGTGAAACGCCGAAGGAGTGGGCCCGCTGGATCACCGGTTTGCCGGCGACGAGCAATGGATTACCATCGCCGTTCCCCTGCTTCAATGCCGAGACCAGATCGCGGACCGCGGTGAAACCGGTGCCCATCACGGTGGGATCCTGCGCTTCGTAAATCAGTTCGTAGATCTGCAGTTTCTTCAGCCCGGCGGGATATTCCAGTTCCACTCTCGGCAGTTGCGCGGGGGAACCCCCTTCCACTTCCGTGACATGCAGTTTCCACTCCGCACGGGGAATCGGCACACGGGGATGACCGGCCCGCAGCCGATGCGTCAGTGTTGCCTGCTCCAGTCCTTTGGCGGTGGGACGATAGGAGCCATGTGCGGCCCAGTTGACGACGGTGCGCGTGGTATCTTTCGTGGGGACGATTTCACAACGGACTTTGCCGGTGATGGGTTGCTCAATGGTCGGGGGAACCAGGCTCAGGCGGCTGCTTCCCGGCAGCAGTTCGCCGTCCCAGCCACTGGAAACGAACGTAAAGCCATGCTTCATCAGGAACCCGTCGCCCGCCTGTTTCAGTGTTTTCGGATCGTTGCCACTTGAGCCGAAGTTGATCATCCGCAGTGCGGTCAGGTTGCCGCGGTTATTGACATCGTAGAGCAGCGCCCCGTTCCCTTTGCTCAAATCTTTCGGTGCCAGGATGAGCAGATCTGCAGAGAGTTCCACGCGGTCCTGTTGATTGCGCGGCGCGAGTTTCAGATCGACGACGTTTTGGTTCTGAGGCAGATCGGGATCGAGTTCATAATAGACGCGGCCCTTAATCCGTTCGTATTCCCCGACGGTGCCGAATTTATGACCATCGGCAAAGGGTTCACGGTCAGTGATCTCAAAGCGGGTGAGCTCCGCACACAGAGGAGCCGCGAGGAGCGTGTAGACCAGAGCGACGTTAAAGATCTGCAGGAGACGATTCATGAAATTCTCAGCTGTTAAACACGTTGAAGACTCGTAAGACAAAACAGACCGCCGCGTAAAACGAAACGACGACGCCCTGCACGGCTGTTTTCGAGTATATCGTGTTCACAACCCCCGAGGTAGCGTTGATCGTTCAAATAAACAAAAGCGGCAGCGACCGTCTTGGAAGAGTTAAAGGAGGTCAGGACTTTTATTTCAAGGGTCCTGCCCCGCTTATAGTTTCCCCCCATTCACCGCCCCGCATCAATACAATACAGGTTGTCGACGGTGCGGATGAAGATACTACCGTCGGCGATGGCGGGGGTGCCCCAGGCTTGCTGGTCGAGTTTGTTGACGGCGACCACGTTCAATTCGTCACCGGCGGCGATGACATGGGTGTTGCCGTTGGAATCCAGCGCGAAGAGGTGTTTGCCGTCGGTCCAGGGGGATGCCCAGAACGCGCGGGCTCCCGGGACGCGGCTTTCGTAGACCAGACGCCCCGTTTCCATATCGACACAACGAATGATGCCTCGGCGGCGTTCGAAGAAATACAGGTTGCCATCTAAATAAGTAGGCGAGGCCATTTGAATGCCGGAACCGTCCATCCGCCACTCCACGAACGTCCCCTTTCTGATGTCACCCGGCAGAGAAATATCGCCCGCGCCACCCGGTTTGACAGAGTAGAGCCGTCCGCCTCCGTCATCATCGCCGCCACGATTGCGGAGTTCGTTCCCGATGAACAGTCGATCGCCGACGGCAACAGGGGTCGCCGACGAACGCCCTTTATTCATATCCAGCGTCCAGAGTAACTTTCCGGTCGCCGGATGATAGGAGCGGTAGACCGTGCCCCCCACGATCAGTTCATTCCGCAGTGAATTCTTCCAGATCATGGGGCTGCTGTATTGCGACTTTTCATCGCGGTTGACCTTCCAGATTTCATTTCCGGTTTTCGTATCCAAAGCCACGAGGAACGACTGCTCCTGGTTATCCACCTGAATGAAGAGCCGATCTTCGAACAGCACCGGTGAACTCGACGTGCCCCAGGCGGCCCGCATCTCATACACGCCCAGATCTTTCTGCCACAACACGTCCCCTTTCAGGTCGAGACAATAAACGCCGTTCATGCCGAAGTACGCGTAAATGCGTTTCCCGTCTGTGACCGGCGTTTCCGTAGCGTAAGTGTTGGTGTTGTGTCGCTTCAACGGCGGCTTACCTTCTTTCACCGTCTTCTTCCAGATCGTCTCACCAGTGGCAGCATCCAGACAGACGACCTGGTATTGATACAGCATGTTGACCAGATCGTTACGATCGCGTCTGTAGTCACCATTTCCGGATTCCGGCCGGGCACTGTTTTTGTTTGCGGGACTGGCAGGCACCGCAGCCGTCATGTAAATGCGATTGTCCCAGACAATCGGCTGCGACCAGCCTTCGCCTTCGAGGGGCATCTTCCAGCGAATATTGGTTTGTTCTCCGGCCTCATCCGACCAGTTGACGGGCAACGGCGTGGCAGAGACAGCATTGGAATTCGCGCCCCGGAACTGAGGATAGTTTTCAGCCAGGCAGGTTTGCCCTACAGCCAGCACGACGAACAGCACGGTAAGTTGAGAAGTAAAATGCATAAAACTCTTCCTGACATTCATAGCACACAAAGATTCTACGAATTATTGAGAACCATACGAGAAAAAATCTGACTCACTAATTGATAGTGTAAAGGCTGCGAACAAGAATGAAACAGCAATTCTGTCTGAGAGAAAACAGGAGCGACAGGTCTGGTTCCAGAGAATGTTGATTGAACCTTTATAAGAAAGGAGATTAAGATAGAACAATGAAAATTTCCGACGAAGTTCTTGAAGTATCTGACCTGGATTGGTTCGCAGTTGACCAGAATGGTTTACTGGGGCATTTTGCAACTGGTCGCTTTGGAGGTGTCCCTAAAAGTATCCTTGAATCGAAGGAGTCGCTTCAGGAAATAGAAGACTATTTTCGCAAACATGTTCCCAAAACAAAGCACTGTACTATTCATCCAAAATGGTCAGATAATGCTGACATTGATCCCAAAGATTCTCGCTCAGTGAATATGTATCTGAATGACTTTAAACAAATGGCTTCCTGTGGCTTGTACTCGTACGATGCATACAACACGGGCCCACGCCCAAGTTCATATTTTCTTGTCGCTTTCCCAGATATGCCACTGAGTATTAAAGACCTCCCTGATAATATTCGTCAGATGATTGAACGAACGCCCCTTCCTGATGTTTCATTTCGTTTTACATCAGAAATAGTGTCAAATAAAATCATATAAGGAATAAAGGTGTCCGATGGTGTTCCGTAACTCTTGTCTTCAAAATCATTGACCGCAGAGCAGCCCCATTAGCCGCAGAGCCTTAGCCCCGGTTGACGTCTTTGCCAAGCACCGTTCGAACTAAGAAACCCAACCTGTCAGAAATCATCTGGATGTTGCGGGACTGGTTATTTCCACTTCGCATAAAATAAGAGTGGCAGAGCACCGCCTAGAATTCCCCCCGCCAGCATGCCACCGGGAATGGTGAAATAGAGCAATGCCCAGCCAGTCGGCACGGCACCGTCTCCCATGAAGAAGCAGAAATAGAGGAGACCCAAAAACCCCACGAAGGCACCAAGGACAATGCCAATGCCTGCTGTGATGATGGCTGAGATGATGGTGAAAACCCATGAAATGGCTGTGGTAAACTGGTCGTCAATTCCGTTCTGGATTTGATTTACTTTTGACATGCGGGCACCTCGGGGTTAAGTCGGATCAAGCTGGGATGTTTCTCTTCGCATACAATGATCAAGCGTAGAAACGAACCGGGTAGCACGCGTTGAATGAAAAAATACCGGATGGAATAGAAAAAATGGGGGCAGAACTTATTCCCTTCTCCCATTCCTGCCTATTTCTGAAGCGGTATTAATACTGAACCTAAAACCATATCTATCGCCCTTCTCTCCCCAACTTTAAGATATTTTGATCAATTTAAGAATTTATCGGTAAGTAGCCTCTTTTCTGTACGATTTATTAGATAACCGGAGTGCTAAACTCCTGTCTTACATATACAGATAGTTAACTAGATTTATTATTAAACGGCTCATTGAGTGCCGCTGCGATTGTTCATTCTGCCCTGCTGGAAACAGCAGCCGCTGCAGAACGAAGTCAGCCAGCCACCTGTGTCGCTATCAGGTTTCATTCTGCATTCTTGCAGTACCTGCTGGCGGATTCGATCAGGTGGGGGTGCCCTGTGTTGTGATCGCCCGGGAACCATTCCATCAGCCGCTTTGAGCTTTGATGATTATTTCAGATTAATACCGCACTGGTAACGCACATTTCCGGAGCACTTCATCAGCACGGCAGATGAAACAGTTCCTCTTTTTTTACCCATTCTGAGCACAGATTGAGCACTTGGGTTGTGCTTGCAAACCTCTTTTTTAAAGGAACGTGTACTTATTATGAGAATGACTCAACGGAACGAGAAACGCGGCTTTACTTTGATCGAACTTTTAGTTGTGATCGCCATTATTGCCATCCTCATTGCATTACTTCTTCCCGCCGTTCAGCAGGCTCGCGAAGCAGCACGTCGCAGTACATGCAAGAACAACCTGAAACAGATCGGCCTGGCGCTGCATAACTACCATGATACACACCGTGTCTTCCCGATGATGTACCAGGGCCTTTCCAGCGGTGCCCCCAATATCGGCGCCACCAACGGCCTGGGCATCGCCTGGGGAACCTATATTCTCCCCTTCATGGATCAGGCCAACTTATACAACAGTATTTCCACACGCATGTTCGGTGCCACCGGCAACGGTGCCGGCGTGCACTGGCTGGACGACACCACTGCCACCGTGGGCACAACCACCCTGGCAAAAACCATTCTGCCCGCTTTTATCTGTCCTTCTGACCCGATGGGCGGTATCAACTCCGACCGCGGTTCCTACGGGAAATCCAATTACCTGGCAGTTGTGGGAACCGACTGGGACGGCGACGGCCCTATCACCGGGGGTGCAACGACCACCTACAAAGGTGCGTTCTACGGAAACTCTCGAAACAGTCTCCGTGATTTTACCGACGGTGCCAGCAACTCGTTTCTCGCCGGAGAACGGACCACCCAGGGAGCCGCCAATGGTGGTATCTGGATCGGTGCCCGCGGAACCCGTTCTGACAATGGTCTGAGAACGTCCGCGAACGGCAACTTCCTGATCAACAATGCAGGCGCGACCGATGGTGCCGCCAGCAGTGCACACGTCGGCGGTTGCCACTTCCTGTTCGGTGATGGACGCATCAGCTTTCTGAGTGAAAACATCAGCTCGGAAACCTATGAGTACCTGGGACTGATCAACGATGGCAAAGTCATCGGCGAATATTAAACAATAGCAAATCCGGTTCGTCAAACCGGATTCCAGCAAATGACAAACGGCTGTTCGTAAAGAGCAGCCGTTTTTTTTTTGCGAATAAAAAAAGTGCGTCAGCCTTTTACAGACTGACGCACCCGAAGAATCTGATTCGGTTAGAAATCACCCGTCACATTTCCGCATCCATTTCCATCAGCGGTTCGGTAATCGCATGTAACGGCTGACGTTTTTTGTCACGTTTTTTTGCCACCTGTCGTTTGAGTGTATGGGCGGCCCGTTTAATGGCGTGCGTAATCGCCGTGGAAATCCGCTCCTGGGTATCTTGAACAATCACGGGCGCACCCGATTGTGTATGCACGACGATTCGACATCGTTTACTGATCCCGCCGCGCGGGCCGTTGATGTCGGTTAGATAAATGCTGACAGTGCGAATCCAGTTATCAATCCGGTCGATTGCCTGATCCCACTGAGTCTCGACAAATTCTTTCGTTTGAGCGCTGCAATCAGTCTGCAGTGCGACACATTCGAAGTCATAGTTTCGCATCTAACTCTCCTCTGTGAAAAAAAAGTCACTCGGATACTAGAGCATGTCGTAATTCACCATGACGTCTCTCAATAGATTTTTTCGGTCCGAAGGGACAGGGAGACGTGACAGTAATTCCGGACACAGTCTGAGTCCATTTTATCTAACGCGGATTGGCAGACAATAAGATAATTAGAAATAACCCTCGTTGGGAATATTCTTATAATTTTCTGTTCACTCCCCCTATAAACCGGTTTACTGGTCAGTCGAAATCAGCGATCGCTGCTGTTTCTGCTGTTCAGAGAAGACTCTGACCATCAGATCAAATTCCGCTGATTCGTGTTCCTGAAAAGCACGATAGAAGTCTCTAAACAGATCAACTTGTCTGGTATAGGCCTCTTCATCCATTTGCGGATAGAGCATCGCTTCGGCATTCTCTGCGATTGAACAGATTTGCAGATACAGTTCCTCATGCTGAGCATGCAGCCGCTGAGCTTCGGCTGAGAGCAGCGGATCGGAACTCACCGGTTTTTCAAAATATCCAAACGCATTTTCCAGCGCAAAATGCATGGCAACCTGATCGCGCAGATCGCTGATGAGTCTACTGAACCATTCCGGCCGGAACACATCGGGACTATTCACCAGCCAGCAGGCACGCAGATTATCCAGCAGTCCATACAGCCGGAGATTGTCATCCTTGATCTCCTGCAGAAAGGCAGCATTGATCGTCAGTTTTGGGTTGACGCTGATCATGATCTTGTTTCTTCCCTTTGCTTGAAATGAGCTTCGAATACCCTCTGTTCTTTACCAACCTGAATCCAGAGATGAACCGGGCAGGTCGTGCTACTGCTCTTCCCTGCAAACATTTGTCGCACGATGCTTAACAGACTTTGCAAGGCGTAATAGGAGGGGGTTCTGCCTCGCACACATAACCGCTCCCCATCCAGTTCGAGCTTCAGTTCGTGGAACAGCATTTTCTGATTCGTGGATACAATTCGAGAAATGAAATACTTGAAAAATTCCGCATGCGGATTCAAATTGATCTTCGACATGAGTACGTTGCCCCTCTATGAGCTGATCTCTATTCCCTGGATGCTGCCCTCACTGTCAACCGGGGTTGACGGTTTTCGCTTAAGACAGGCAACTCGTGTTGACAGCCTGTTTGATAGCGACCTGAAGATTCCGTCGCCATTCTGCTATAAATTGCATAATGCGTTTCCAGCAGTCTAATCAGGCTTGCGACAACAGGACCCTCTGCCGCGAATGGTGAGCGGTTCACCTGACTGGATTCGCAAACCATGTGCCGAACAGAGTTATCAACCAGGGAAACTGATCTTTTCACCAGGACAGACATCGCATGTGGCACCACGCAGCGCTGCTTCAAAATCTGACTGGCGGCCGAGCCACGCGGAAGTGGCACACCGATTGCATCACAATCTCTCAGCCTCAACCTCGATTCGCTGCAGCTTCCTGCGAATTTACAGAGGAGTAAGATGCTGCAGGACTCGGGGGGACAGGCGATACGCACTTCAGCGGGGATACCAGAATCAATCGCTTTAGAAAGGACCCCAGCAATGACACACAAGCCTCACTTCTCGTTCAGGCCAGATCAGCATCGTGAACCAGTTGTCAACCTCATGACCAGCCGGGAATTCCTGCTGGGACAATTCATTCTCATGCTGGTGACACTCATCGCTATTTTATTGCGATATCTGAACTGAAACACATTCCGATCAGTCTGCAGTTCGGAAAATGATCTGACTGCAGACTGACTTACTTTTTTCCTGCTGAATTCTATCGGTTACGATGTGGAACAGCGTATAATAACAATTATGAAAACGACTCTTCCCACCGATGATGTGTTCAACAACGATTGCTTTCGTGCCATTGCCAATTGTACGTATGACTGGGAAAGCTGGCATACCAGTGCTGGTCGGCTGTTATGGGTGAATGCTGCAGTGGAACGGATGACCGGCTACTCCCCGGAAGAATGTCTTGCCATGACCGATTACCCGCTGCCGATGGTCGCCCCGGAAGATCGGGATAAGATTTCACAGGTTCTGCAGCAGGCGCAGGCAGATCAAATCGGAAACGATGTCGAGTTCCGCGCTATCCACCGGAAAGGGCATGAGCTCTGGATGGCTGTCTCCTGGCAGCCGATGTTTCACGGAAACGGAAAACATCTAGGCTTTCGAACCAGTATCCGCGATATTACCGAACGTAACCAGTTACGCGAGCAGTTAAAGTTGCACGCTGCGCACCTCGAACAGCTGGTTCAGGAACGGACCGCACAAATCACCCAACTGGAAATGAACCGCCGCAAAATGGAAAAGCTGGCGGCACTGGGACAGCTGGCTGCCGGAGTCGCACACGAAGTCAATAATCCGCTGGCAGGAATTCGGAATGCATTCGCCCTGTTCAAAGCAGATGTACCGGCTGAACACGAACACTTCGAACTGCTGGAATTGATTGACCGGGAGATTGAAAGAATCAGCTCCATCACCCATCTGATGTATCAGCTCTATCGCCCGAGTGCTCAATGCGCCACCTCTTTCCTGATCGACAATATAATAGAGGATGTCATCCGACTGCTGGAACCTGCCGCAGGCAAGGCACAGGTACGGGTCGAACAGGAAGCCGAGACCGGCGACATCCAGGTCACATTGCCTGAAGGAGAAGTTAAACAGATCCTGCTGAATCTGATTCAAAATGCGATCCAGGCATCAGCACCCGGCGGCACCGTTTCCATTCGGGTCCGCACCCATGGTAAAACAGTCAAGGTACAGGTAGCAGACCACGGATCCGGTATCACGGAAGAGAATCTGCCCCGCATTTTCGATCCATTTTTCAGTACCAAAACCAGTACGCCCCGCCAGGGAATGGGGCTCGGACTCTCAGTTTCGCGAAGTCTGATCGAAGCCATGGGCGGGAGTATTGACGTGATGAGCGCCCCTGGATCCGGGACCTGCTTCACTGCCAGTTTTCCCCAATTTATCCAGCAATCCTGAAACACATTCAACAATAGCAGCATTCTGATGACCAACAGCCCCCAGCACCGAATTTTGATCGCCGATGATGAGCCACTCTATTTAAGAACGACGGGCGAACTCCTGCGCAAATCCGGTTATGATTGCGTCTGCGTTCCTAATGCACAACAGGCACTCGAAGCGCTGCAGACTCAGCCTTTCGATCTGATTCTCTCCGATTTGAATATGCCGGGCAATTTCAAACTCGAATTACTTCGTGCCGGACGCAGCAACTGGTCTCACATCCCCCTGATCGTGGTGACCGGGGTTCCCTCGATCCCCTCTGCCATTGAAAGTATCCGACTGGGGATTACAGACTATCTGCTGAAACCCGTCAAATTTGAAGATTTACTCAGCAGTGTCCGCCGGGCCATTTCCAGTACGGCGAAGACACCCCCTCCCGCTACAACGGAAGATCGTGAACCGTTCAACCTGTCAGACCGATACCCGGAGATTATCGGCCGCAGTGCTCCTGTCATGGAATTACTGGAAATCATCGATCGCCTGGCTGAAAGTGATGCCAACGTTCTCATCACGGGGGAAAGTGGAACCGGTAAAGAAGTGGTAGCCCGCGCCATTCATCAGCACAGCCATCGAAAGAAACACAACTTCCAGGTGATTGACTGCACGGCGATTCCCGAGTCTCTGTTCGAGTCTGTTTTGTACGGCCATGTCAAAGGATCGTTTACCGGAGCAGTGAAAGACCAGGCCGGCCTGCTTAGCCTCTGCCATCAGGGAACCGCATTTTTTGACGAGTTGGGTGAGTTGCCCCTGACCTCGCAGGCTAAACTCCTGCGGGCCATCCAGGAATCAAAGTTTACTCCCGTCGGAAAGAACTCGCAGATCGAAGTCGATACCCGCTTCATCAGCGCCACCAATCGTGACCTGGAAACCGAAGTCAAAGAAGGTCGATTTCGACAGGACCTGTTCTATCGGCTGGGAGTGATTCACATCGAACTCCCCCCGCTGCGTGACCGCGGAACTGATATTCTGCAGCTGGCAGAGCATTTTCTCCCCGAACTCAAGCCTGTGAAGTCCCCGGTCAATGGATTCTCTGCTGAAACACTGGAATGCTTTCAGCAGTATCGCTGGCCGGGAAACATTCGTGAGTTGCGAAATGTCATTGAACGTGCAGCCACCCTGTCACGTACTGAATGCATTGAACTGAACGACCTGCCGGAACAACTCAGACGACAGGAGACAAACGGGGAAGCTTCCTCTCTCGATTTGCAGAATGCCTCACGAAATGAAGCTGTCGAAACCGCCGAGCACTCCTACCTCGCCTCCCTGCTGGAAAAATATGCCGGTAATATTTCTCAGGCAGCCCAGCAGGCCGGCCTCTCGCGTCAGGGAATGCATAAGCTGTTAAAAAAACATGGACTGTCTGCCAACGACTACCGCAACTGACAACCCCGGTTTCCAATGACTGTCAACGGCAGTTCACGCAGTCGTCTCAATACGCTGAATATTTCACAGCCATAACTGCAGAGCGACCTCTCACAGGTTCAGTTTATGCAGGATATTTTCCTGTCTCTCCAGTATTCCATCGACTTTTGAAAGACTGGTCTGCTTTTTGCAATGAAACAGGTCAGTCAATACAGACAGGTTCGGTGAATCCTCGCTCACACCAGAGCGTTTTACTTTGAACCATAGTCTCTGTCACCCTATTTTTCTCGGCCAAATGGTCCCGGAGACGTACAGTCAAACTGGAAACAGTCTAAAACACGCCCCTTAGACGATTCATGATATCAGAGGAGACCAGCGATGCATCAGCAGAAGATCTTCATCACCAAAACGGATTACCAGCGGTTGCAGAATCTGCTGCTCAGCGATTTCACACAGGCGATCGGCAACAAACCCTATCTGAGTGGACTTCACGCCGAACTTGCGGTGGCACACATCGTCGAGTCTGAACAGATCCCCGCCGATATTGTTACCATGAATTCTACCGTGCGTCTGCGGGATCTGGAAACTGATGAACTGGAAACTTACACACTCGTGTATCCCCAGGATGCAAATATTAAAGAGGGGAAGCTCTCGATTCTCACTCCCATCGGTACTGCAATCCTGGGATATCGCATCGGCGATCAGTTACGCAGTCGGGCTTTAGCCGGCGGCAGTAAAATTCGAGTCGAAGAAATTTTATTCCAGCCGGAACGATCGGGACTGACAATATAGACGGTGTCCGTTTTACTGTCGCGTCTCCTGTGGTATTTGCTGCACCGCAGCATCGGAGAGACCAGGCGTTCGACTATTGAGGTCGTTCCATTTCAAATCGATCTGTCGTGCGGCAGTACCAGCTGGGCCGGGCCATTCTGCCAATCAGCCGCAGTTCTTCAGACTTAATGCGCATCGTGTCTGCTTCCCAGTACTGATCCTGAATATGCACGCGCTTGACCAGCCCGATAACCAGCCGGTTATCGCCGATCTGCAGCGTCCCCCATTCGGCACACTCCAGACTCGCCGGTGCCGCCGCGAGTCGGGGAGGTTTGACAGTCGAAGACGGCAACACTTCCATCCCTGCCGCTTCGACTTCACTCACGCCGTAAGGCAGACTGGCTGCCGTCTGATTCATCTGCTCTGCCAGCGATTCATCCACCAGGTTGACCACGAACTCATGCAGCTTACGCACATTGATCGCGGTATCTTTCGGCGTCCCATCTTCGCGATTCCCCGGACAGAACCCGACGATCGGTGGATGCGCGCCCAGCACATTGAAAAAACTGAAAGGAGCCGCATTCACAACTCCCGCCTCATCCAGTGACGTCACCCATGCAATCGGACGGGGTGTCACCAGTGACGACAATACGGCATAAGCACGATCCAGATCCGCAGCTTCAAAATCAAGTTCCATGGCAATTCAGTTCTATTTATCAATGAGGGGAGGACGCAGCAACATCTGCGGAAATACTGTAGTAAATCGGACACAGTCTAACCATGGTAATTGACCCCGTGTTCGTCCATCAATCGTTGGAGGTGACGCCATTCAGCCTGAAACGAACGGGAAGATCTCCCAGCCTCGGTGGACAGGAACCCTGCTCGTTCCACATTCCAATAATATTCTAAGAGTTCAGGAGAGTAGTTTTGAAGAATCGCAGGCAGATTATGAATGTGATCCGCTTCCGTTTCACACTCCTCAGCATGCCCTTCACTACCTGATTTCCTGATTCGCAACAGGCCTACATTGAGAATCCGCAACAAAACTTCAGCAATTTCATCGGGACACTGCATACATTTCTCTTGTGAAAAAAAACTCTCCCCGCTGTCACCTGATATGACAGCGGGGAAGAAATCTATCACAGGTTAGTCATTTTCCACCAGGTTCTTTTTGAAGAAGGCCACCGTCCGCTCCCATGCTTTTTTCGCGGCGGCATCGTCGTAGCGGGGAGTCGTGTCATTGTGAAAGCCGTGATTGGCCCCTTCATACACGAAAGCCTCGAACGTTTTGCCATTCTTTTTTAGTGCCGCTTCAAACGGACCGGCTCCCGCCATGATGCGTTTGTCGAGCGAAGCGTTCTGAATCATCAGCGGCGCCTTGATCTTCGGCACATCTTCCAGGTCAGGCTGCCGACCGTAGAAAGGAACTCCTGCGTCGATCACGTCGGGAAGTTTAACGGCAAGTTCATACACCACACCGCCCCCATAACAGAAACCGACCGCGCCGACTTTACCGGTCGACTTCGGATTGGTGTCAAGAAACTTTGCCGCGGCGATAAAGTCTTCGGTCATCTTGGCTTTATCGCGTTTAGCCTGCATCGCACGCCCGTCATCATCGTTGCCCGGATAACCGCCCAGCGGGGTCAATGCATCGGGAGCAAACGCCAGAAAGCCATCGACGGCCAGTCGTCGCGCGACGTCTGCGATATACGGATTCAATCCGCGATTCTCATGAATCACCAGCACAGCCGGAAACTTCTTCCCCTTCGCCGGCCAGGCCAGCAGGCCTTTCATTTCGCCCGCTCCTTCAGGCGACTTATAGGTAACCGTCTCGGTCTTGATGCGCGGATCATCAGGTTTGACCTGTTCTGCCCAGGCATAGTTGGGACTCAGGCTGGCCATCAGAGCTTCTGCCGTCATCCCCCCCACAGCAAACATCCCGAGCTTTTTAATATAATCACGGCGGTTGAGTCGTCCATGAGCATAGTCGTCATACAGATCCAGAACTTCCTGATCAAACTCTGAAGTTTCTTTACGTTCCATAAGTATTCTCTTTCCTGTTGCGATTGAATATAGCTGGCCTCACTCTCTGATTTGGCGAATCGACCAGAGCCGCTATCGATTCAAATTTCCCCAGAGGCGGTCGGGTTTATTATAAAGTTCGAACCAGAGGGGTGAAACGATTTTTCAGAGAAAGCTCTGCTACATTTCCACCAGTGACGGCAGTGTTCCCGAAAACGTGGATCGATCAGGATCAGATCGCGACAACATGTTTTGGTCAGCCGGGGGAAAGTGGACACTCTGGTAGATGAGACTCCTGTTCTTCAGAGTTTACATGAAGCACACTTCGAACTCTTCATCAGAAGTTCTGTTATCATTCCAGGAGTACAATCGCCATGAATCTGCAGAAAGAATTGCCAACAAAAGCCCCCTTGCTGATCAAAAGGACGCAGTGAAAGCCACAGGCTTATCCTTGATCACTATTATTTCTCGAGAGTTTCAGCGGGAACCAGTAATTCCCCGGGTGTCAGCGCCAGCACGGAGGGAATCCCTACCAACAGTACATAATGGTCTTCAAAGCCCCCCGTTGAAGGACGGTCCAGCACCAGCCGCCATGTTTCTCCTGCTGCGGACGTTTTGTGAGTTTCTGTATATAACTTCGGAGTATTAATATCCTTTTCCGACCAGACCTGCTTTCCCGTGGAATCATACAGCGTCGCACTGACACGTTCCCCTGCACCGCCGCCAAACACACCCAAGGCCCACTTTTCGATCCCGGTGGGAACGTGGAAGTAGAAATCACCAGTGGCAGCCATGAGACGAATCGGAGATCCATCCGAAGTCAGACACAACGGATGCGTTGACTGGTCCACCGTGACAAAATTTGCCCCCGGATCACAGCTGATACGATACACGCCCGTTTCGGGAGCCGTGAATTCGCAGTTCGCACTCTGCTTGAATGGCACGGAGTCGACCGGAATCACTTTGCCGGAAGGTGCCATCACTTTCACAGGCATCTTATCTCCCGTGTAACGGGCCAGTTGATGATAAGTCAATTGTACGAAAACGTCCTCACCCTGCTTCGCATACACTAGATACTGCGACAGGGCACGCTGACGCACCATCCGTCGTGGCTTCGAACTGCTTTCATGATTTGCTTCCAGCGGCTGAAGTCGGCTGATGTCTGTCTGATAAGGTGTGATGTTCCCCGCTTCACTTGCTGGCATCCATTTTTGGATTAACTCTGAATTCAGACGATACAGAACATTCTGATTGTTGTGTTGAGCCTGCAAAGTCCCCGTGACATTGTCCACAGCGGAGAGATACGAGGCATCATAAAACATCATCACCGGATGCACTTCAGCGGCCTTGATAAGACAGTCTTTAAAGGCAACCCCTCCAATCTTACCCACAACGCCGGGCCGGGCGGTAAACTGAATGACCGGCAGCGCCGCATCATTATTCTCCGGACCGATGATCGTACAGTTTTTCAACGTGACCGGACAGACGTCCGCCGGCTTGTCGAGGAACGTCACAGGAGTCTGTTCGGTACTTTTAAAGGTACAGTTTTCAAAAGCCATCGATCCGGTCACACTGCCTGGTGTATTATTTCTGGTCGTAACGGAGAGTGCCCTCCCCTTGCCTGTACTGCGACAGTTCTCAAACCGTATGGAAACCGGTTTTGAATCCCGTGTCAGGTTCGGCAGATACAGCAGATAACCGGGTCCCTGGTTATTTTCGGAGACACAGTTCCGCAGCACACAGTTGACCAGACATTCATCTGAATGATTCGGTTCAAAATCAACGCCAGCCATCGGTGCCGTGCCCGAAGTCTCTTTGAACACGGTATTTTCAATCAGCAAATCCTCAGCACTGATGATGCTGATCCCCTGGCGATAATTTCGTTCAAACACCACATCCCTGATCGTTATCTTCTGGTTGGTCACACCCCGTTTCGCCACACCCAGGTACACACCGTCGCCGCCGGTTTCGCGAATCACCAGCCCGGAAATGGTGACGTTGCTGCAACTCCGCACGCTGATGCCGTTCCGCCACTCCGCTTTGGAATAGGGAGCTGCATCATAATCGGCTCGCCGCATTTCCAGAATCGCCCCCGCGCCGGTCAGTTGAATATTCTTCTTCCGTGAAGCGGTAAACAACGAGGCGGTGGCT
>TARA_R110000850_G_scaffold3911_2_pt1 | contig 15409 bp, 6 predicted proteins | sample TARA_R110000850 | Tara Oceans TARA_R110000850 (sample SAMEA4397586) | marine metagenome | biome: Polar Biome; feature: [SRF] surface water layer (ENVO:00010504); material: water (ENVO:00002006), including particulate matter (ENVO:01000060) such as... | depth 5 m | reverse complement strand
CTTATATGTCTGGATGTAAACGCTACAAACACTACAGCTCTTTACACATACCAAAACAGGACATCGACATCTGTGAGGGTTACACTAAAATTAACGGATGCAAGCGGAACAGGATTAAGTGACACAATAACTTACGATATGCCACCTATCGTGCTAAATAGAACAGACTAATATGAGTGCATTAATAGAGGTAAAGTATTTTAATTCGTTCATAGTAAAGAAGGTTCTTGATGACGTAGACTTTATTGCTATGTGGCCTGGACTTCCTTGGAGTCCTTATGACGGAGGTAGTATTACTCCAAACCCTATAACATGGCCTGCAAATAATAAAGCAACCTCAACAACATCGCTTCAAACAGCATCAACAAGTACAAGTTACATGTGGTATTTAGAGGAGTCTAGGATTAGGGGTGGATACAACAACACAGAGGCTGGGTACGGCGTAAGGGCTTACATAACAGAAGAGAATGACGATGAAATAGTATCATCAAACTCTATTACATACTCTGGTATATACAATGCACTTACAGACTTTAACGAGACAAACGTATTCTCAATTGGTGAGAACATTACAAAGAGTGTGGACCCAACATACGGAAGCATACAGAGGATATACACCAACGATGGTAACCTGATGGTATTCCAAGAGGACAAGGTAAGTAGGGCATTGATAGATAAGTCCGCAATATACTCAGCGCAGGGTGACGCAACTGTAACATCTAGCGACCTGGTTATAGGTCAGGTGACACCGTATGCTGGTGAGTACGGTATAAGTAAGAACCCAGAGTCATTCGCAAAGAAGGGTTACAGGATATATTTTACTGACCAGTCAAGGGGTGCTGTAATGAGGTTATCTAGGGATGGAATGACTGAAATTAGTGATTATGGAATGAGGGACCACTTTAGGGACACATTTTCACCAATAACGAGTAATTATAAGTTAAGTGACCTACTTAATTTTACAGTATCTGGAACTGGGTCAACTATTCAGTTAACAGGTAGTGTAAATCTTATAGAGCTTGGCATGAGTATATACGGAAACTATGGTGGTACAACTGGTGCCTATGTTACGGCTATAAACATAACAACTCCAGACACTGTGGCAGACGTTACATTTAGCCAGTCTATAGGTTCTGGAGCAGCTACACTAAACCTGTACAAGCTACTTAAGGACAAGGTTGTGGGTGGGTTTAATAACTACGCAGATGCGTATGTTGTATCCATACAACCCTCTGTAAACGACTTATCCGCTGGTGACGGCACATACGACACCGTATCTTTTAACGATTCTAACAACGGATGGACTAGCTTCTGGGACTATAAGCCCAACCTAGCTGACACGCTAAACGCAAACTACTACACATGCAAGGGTGGTAGTATATGGAGGCACTACGATGCCAGTATGTCTAAGAACAGGGGCCAGTTCTACGGGGTACAGACAGACACCAGTGTAACCTTTGTGTTTAACCCACAGGTGGGTGTTTCAAAAAACTTTAACACCGTATCATACGAGGGTATGAATGGGTGGGAGGTTGAAAGCTTTAAGTCAGACACTCAGGGCATTGACCTTAATAATTATTCTGGTCCACCTAGTTTAAATGACTACCAAGACATAACTACAAACGTCTATAGCTATGATGAGGGTTCATACACAGACGGTGGGGTTACATACCGAGCAGGGTTTGACAGGAAGGAAGGAAAGTATGTTTCCAACCTTGTTAACAACAGTACCGCAAGAATTGACGAGGTTATATTCGGGGTTGACATGTCAGGAATAAAGGGGTACTACGCAACAGTAAAAGTAAAGACAGACGCAACAACAGACGTTGGTGGTTTAAAGCAAGTATTTGCGGTGTCCACTAACAATGTTTTTTCATCACAATAAAATAAGAAGTTATGGGGTTTAGAAGAAAATTTGGTGAGGTTTGGAGAGCAAACGAGAGAAGAAGTTATTATGAAATTCAATCACAAATAAGTAGAGACACTCTCGAGGCTGTTAAAAACAAGAGAGCTGATATCATAGACCCATCATCTGCTGTAAAGGACTTAAGTGGTACGTTCTCAAATCCATATGCAAACTTAGGAGTTGCGACAAAGGCGGCTGAGATTCAGATGGAGCAGACGGACGCTGCATTAGCAAATACATTGGATACACTAAGAGCTACAGGCTCTGGTGCTGGAGGTGCTACAGCCTTAGCTCAAGCTGCACTACAAAGTAAGAAAGGTGTTGCTGCTAGTATAGAACAACAAGAGGCTCAAAATCAAAAACTTAAAGCACAGGGTGACTCTCAGTTACAACAAATGGTTGCAAGCGAACAACAAAGAGTTCAGGCAGCTAAAGCAGCTGGTATGGAGTTTATGTTCTCAGCTGAGGAGGCTAGAACAAATGCGGACCTAGACTATGCTGCAAACAAAGAGCAGTTATCCGATGATAGAAGGTATCAAGCAGAGGGTGATGTTGAGGCTGTTTTGAATACCATCAGAAATCCAAGAAATATCAGAAAAGCACTTGGTGGTAACGAAAATGACTCAGGATATGAATCTTGGATGGATAAAAGAAAACAAGGTATATACAAATAAAAAGTATTACTAAAATAAAAAAAAACAAAACATGGGCTATAGAAATCAATCAGGTCGCAGCACATACAGAGATGTATCTAGAGAATCTAGTGGAGAACTTGAGAGACAGGTAGCAGCATCTGCTGTGTCATTTTTAGGTGGTGAAATTATAGGTTTAGCCAAGGCTAATAAAGCTAGGAAGGCTAGAAACAACGCTGCTATGATTCAATCTGAGGCCAACAAGGTCAAGTTAATGTCTGACATTGGGAACCTTGCAACTGAGAAAGGAGTTGACCAATCCAGCCTCAAGGCCACGGCTAAAGGAGTTGTTGATAGTTTTGCTGAGTCTAAATTAGCTGTTGACCAATCTACTGGAGATTATTTGAGAACTGATTCTTTAGGTTTAGAAGTGGATAGAGCTGAAGATTTAAAAAGAATTGCTCAAGGCTCTGATTTTGTTAACAGTATAGGTAGTGATATAGATGCAAATGAATATCATATAGGAAAACTTCAGGAACTTCAGGCAGAAGGGAGAGTTGGAGACCCTCAGAAGGGCGGCGTTTCTTTGGAAACAGTGAGCCCATACCTGTTGGCTGTTGTTTTGGGTGATGAGACTGGTAACAACGTGCCAATAAAAGAAGAGTACAAAACAGAATACGACTCAGAGTTAGGGTGGACAACAACCATAGTCTATAGCGGTGATAGCATAGCACAGATTAATAAAGAAAATGGCATAGAGGGAGATGAACATACTGTTGATACAAAATCTCTAGCATCCCTTTTAGATGACCCAAATAGAAATCCCAATAATTATTATGGTTATGTAATAACTAGTGATTATACTGAAATTCAAAACAATTCGGCAGCTAGTGTTTTGAACGAAGATAAAAACGCTATAGACTCTCAATTCTATACTTCAACAGGAACTAAGAATATAAGTGCAGGGATTAATAGACTGCAAAAAGTAGATACTAAAAGCCTTGAATACAAAACAGTTCACAGTTATATTTCTCCTACAATGGAGGCTAGCGCTAAGGACACAATGCGTGGTAATAACCCAGAGCTAATACTGGCAAACGTTAAAGCTTATACTCATTATGATGAAGATAAAGACGAGTATTATTTTCTTAATCCAAGAGTAGATAATAAAGGTCTACTTGAGTATGATAGTAATGGTGATGTTGTTTTTGATGATGAAAGAACTGTACTCGTAAGAGACGGTATATTAGAATTAGATTTGACGAATCCAAATGAAGCAAGAAAAGTTTTAACCGAGATGTTTTCTCAAGAGTTTTTAGAGTCTAGAAATGCATATGACAAAAGAACACAGACACCTATAGGTAACGCATACACATTACCAAGGAAAACGAACCCAACCGAGCCAGATTTAGAAAGAAATAGAAATAAACAAATTATAAATAAGTTTATTAACGAAGTTAGTAGAGCTCAAAAAGATGGTTCCTTTGAAGATGATGAAATAAGGGTTAAGAAGGTTTCTCTTTTGCTGAAGGGAGTCTATAATAGTGGAGATACTAGTTATGACTCACAAAATAAACTGTTTATTGTAGATACGAAAGCTGTGTATAATGATGAGGGAGAAGTGGTGGTAAAAGGAGAAAGAATATCTTTTGACTATGACCCAAATGACCCTGATGCTTTGGGTAGGTTAAGACAAGAAATAGAGACAAACTTAAAGGTTTCAGATGAAGCTACTCAAGAAGGAGCTGTTATAAGAGAATCCACTAAAAAAGAAAAGGAAGATGCTAAGGCTAGAGCAGAAACCCTAGAAAAAGAAAGGTCTTTAAAAGATTCGAAGAAAGATTACGAGGAATTTAAAGAAAATTTCCCTGATATAGTATATAGTGATGGTAGAATTCTTGATGAAGAAGCCTTGATGGATAAATTACAAGATTATTATCCTAATCTAAAGTACGACACAGTTTGGGATGGGGAAGTTGAATCACTTAAAATAGGTGGTGAACTTATCACAGATGCTGGTGGAAAAGGTGGTGGTAACTATGATGCAGACAGTATTATGGAGATTGTTTATAAACATATTACTAAAATAAAAACCAAGAAGACTGAAACCAAGAAGACTGAAACAGGGGATGAAAAAACTCTTGCTGAACAAATGAAAGAAGCAAAAAAATAAGTAAATAACATGAACGAAGAACAATTAATGTTTTTATTTGAAAATTACGCTTCAGATAAAGGATTTTCTGATTACGATGAGTTTAAAGGTTTAATGAGCGATGAAAACGCTAGGAAAGTGTTTTTTGAAAACTCAAATCCTGACCTAGGGTTTACTGATTACGATGAGTTTAACACTACATTAGGTATCGGTGACGCGGAGGGCGAAACTGGAAATTTTACCGAAGGTTCTGTAGAGCAACAAGAGCAGCCTACAGAGCCTTTAGAGAAGCCTATGCGTCTTCAGTATGAAGCTAATAACCCAGAATTACTTGATATTGCTACATCCTCTTACGATGTAGATGTAAACGAAAATAATAAGGAAGCTGCCAGTAAGTTTTCTTGGGATGACGGAACTCCTAAACCAACATTGGAAGTTACAACAGCTCAACAAGAACAAGATACTTCACCTCGTTACACGCCCCGTTTACCTGAATTTGTTATTGATTATTCATCTTACAATGTAGAGCAACTTGATAGTGCTTTAATTGATATTAACAAAAGAAAAGAACAAGCAGATTTTACTCTTTCTACTCATGGGTTAACTCAACCACAAAGAACCGAAGCTAAAAAACAAAATGAGGAACTTAAAAACAAACTAGCTGTAGCCAAAGCATACAAAGCCACGAAGTCGAGTGATTTTTCTATGGTAGATGAATTTATAGAAGCTATTGGTTATGTTGGGCCTAACACAGCAACGGGGAAAGAACTTACGTCAGAATGGGATAAATACTCAAAAAGTTTAAACGAAGCAATTGACCCTTTAATTAACGAACTTGATATTGATAATCTAACTGAGATAGATTACAATGGAACAGAAAGAGCTGATGTAGAAAAAGTGAGTCAAAAAGCTAAGGAAATATCTGAAAAGATAGCTCCTGGAGAAGAAAAAGTTTTTGATTTAGTTTATGCTAAACTTTTAAATTCTGGCGAGACAAACTTTCAAAAAAAACAAATAAATAAAAAAGCTGAGGACAGCGAAGTTATTAATAAGTTTCAGGAAGAACAATATAAAAACTTTGTAGCTACAAACGAAACGGCTCAAGATTATAAGTCTAAAGCAGAAGCCTCTTTTGCAAAGATAAATAACATACGTCAAGAAAAATTAAACACATCGGTATTACAATACAACCAAGATGTAAATTCTTTTAAAGAAAATCTTCAATCTCAAATTTCTCAAGGTACCTTAACAGCTGAGAAGGCTAATTCTCTTCTTGACGAATACAACGAAGAAAGGTTCAACGAACTTACAATGTATGAGGATGAGTTGATAGCTAATGACCAATCTACTGTGGATGGAATTAATGATTTTTTTGGTGAAAAAATAGCTAAAATTTATAAGGAATTTTCGAGTACAAGTGACATGTCTGATGAGGAAAGGGCAATGTTAGAAGAAGAGTATAATAGAATTTATGAAGAGGTAGAAAAAGAAGAGTATGTTAGACTTAAAGGCCAAGAACAGTTAGATTTTCTTAATTATGGTGCATTTGTCAGTGGTTCTTCACTTTTTGGAAAAGAATGGCTCCCTGGTGTAGCTAGATTTGTTTCATCAAGCGGTACTTTCTTTGGTTCTCAAGATTTAGTTGAGATTGGGGATGAAATGATGACATCATTTAGCGTAGCTAGGGAGCCAATGGAGAATTTTAGTGACTTAGCTGATATGCCAAAAGTTATTAAAAGTGTTGGTAGGTTAGCTGGTTCTGCCACTAGTTCTATATTAGTTGGTGCTGGTGTCGGTGTTTCGATGGCTGCTACTGGGGGAGTTGGAACTTTAACTGGTTTAGGACTAATTGCTACTGCTGGATTTTTTACTGAGACTTTAGACATGTCTCAGACAATGAAGCGAGATGTACTAAAACAAACGGGTGATTTATTTAAGTCAGAACAAGCAGCAGGTGCTGTATTTGAGGCTCAATTAGGTAACTGGTGGACATACTTAGGTGATGGTCTACCCTTCGTTGGCAAAGCGTTGAGATTCATACCGTCATCAATTGCTCGTGTTTCATTAATTGGTGTTGAAGGTGTTGCAACCGAACAAGTGCAAGAAACATTTCAAACAGCACAAGAGCAGAAAATAATGGAAACTGTTATGTCTGATGAAAAAATATCAGCTGAAGGTTATAGCGAATTAATAACTCCAGAGTTAATGAAATCTACTTTTTTAGAAGTAGGGCCAGGCTCATTACTTCTTAGTGGTGGGGGTAGGACTATTACTGAGCTTAGAATGAATGGTCAAGCGAATCAAATAGTAAGGGAATTAATAGACAACGCAGCGTTAAACGGAGTAGATGAAAACAAATCTTTCATCAAGCAGAAGATATTTAGTTCCATGAATAGACATGGAAAGCATTTTACTAATTCTTGGTTAGCAACCCTACAAAAAGGTGGTGCTATGACAAAGGAAGAGCTGGCTGAGTTATATACATACTCAAAAACAGCTGAGGGGTTTGTTAGAAACATTAAGAACACTAAGTTAACTAAAGACCAGGCTAATACATACTTTGGACTATCTCATAGGGCTAACGAATTATTTGACCAAGCTGAAGCCATAACTGACGACAAAGTACTAAAGTCTTCACTTAATGAAGAGGCTAATAAACTAAAAAAGAATGCTCAAGAATTTTTATCAGACCCAGAAACAGGTGGTTCATTTGTAACTGTAAAAATTGGTTCGAACCCAGCTGTAGTTTTAACAGAATCGGAGGCTATTGAGTTGGTTGAGAAAAACCCATACATGGCATCAAAAGATGTTGACATAACAATAGATGCTAGAAATGCTGAAGAGTTTACCACTGTATTTAATGGTTTGTTAGCTAACGCAGGAAAAACTCCTGAACAGGTTACTAGAGAGTCTAAAACAAATGAAGTATTTGATAAAAGAATAGAAAAATTAACCGAATCCTTTGATAAAGCTATTGCTGTTGCAGAAAAAAAATACACAACAACCAAAAGAGCTGATGAGTTAAGAATAGAGAAAGAAAAAGCTATTCAAGATTTAGAAGAGAAGAGAAATAAAAGTTTAGAAAAAACAAAAACTTCTGTTGACAAACAATCAAGTGTTAAAGTAGAAGAAACTACAACAGAAGAAAATGCTGAAGAAGACATTTTTGATGATGAAATTCTTGATGATGAAATATCATCTCTTGAAGATGACATAAAAGTAGAAGAAGTCTCACAAGAGGGTCCACAAGTAGAGGGTAAAGGGATAATATCCGACAAGGGTAAAAAATATGAAGTTCAATCTATAGACACCAAAAAGGACGGTAGTAAGGTAGTTAAGGCTAAAGAGGCAATAGAAGTTACCGAGGATAATATTGAGGATTTACAAAGCAAAAGAAAAGCCCCACTTAAAGTAGGAGATAAAATATACGGTACTATAAAGAGGTATGTAGGACAAGAGGCAGAAGTAATTGCAAAAGACAATGAATTAAGTAAAGGCGAAATAAAAGAACCTACACCTAAACCTGCGAAAAGAAAGTTTAAAGGTAGAGCCACCCCCCCAACACCTAAAGTTGAGCCAACCACTACATCTTCTAAAGTAAGGCTTGATGTCAAAGAACGAACAGAAGAAGACATTGAATCAGAGCTTAATGAGGAGATTGCAAAGATTGAAGCAGAGGCTATAGAATTTGAACAGATGGTTGTAGATGAACTATCTAAGTCATCACCTAATAGAGACATGGTCCAGGTTGGTGAAAATCTGTATCAAGTTACTAAAAAACCTGATGGGACTTACACTGTATCTAAAATGAGGACTGGGCCTGAAGGTAGGCTTGTGGGATTACGTCAAGATTCTAAAGAAAAATCTGATGCAATTGCTGAGTTTGAAAGAGTAAAGAAAAGTGTTGAAGAAAAAGCATTGTCAGAAGCTGAAAAATTAGTTGAAAAAAACAAAAAAGAATCAGAGGATAAGATTTTAAAGTTTCTAAATCAAGCTATTGAGGACACTTCTTCTGGTAAGTTAAGAGGACAACTCAATGATGTAACAATAGTATTAGGCACTACAGCAGCAAATGCAGCATTGAGAGGTGTTAGAGCAGCGTATAAAGCTGGGTTGTCATTATCTAACGCAATTAAATTGCAGTACGAGAAACTTCAAAACACAGGTGTTACTGAATTACAGTTTAAAAAGTTTGTACTAGATTCAATAAAGGAAAGCAAGGGTAAGATAAATAGTAACATAAAAGAAAAACCTTCACCGAAACCTACCCCAAAAGTTACTCCGAAAGCTACTCCAGAGATTAGCCAAGAGTCTTCACTTGTCAGACCAACAAGCGGAGATATACAAAGATTAAAAGATACCATATCTAAACTTACTGATGACAATAAGGCTAGAGAGATAGTCGCTAAAGGACTAAGGGAATTGTTGAAAAACTCTAAGCTAAATAAATTCTCAAAAAGAACTATAAACAAAACTATTACAAGTTTAAAGAACGCTAAAGTCAGTAACATGCAGGCAATGTTAGACAAGGTGGATAACGCTATAGCTGAGGACGAAAAAAGGGTTGAAAGAGAAAAGTCTTTAAAGAATAGAGCTAAAGCAATAAAAAATATATCCAATATAGGTTCTCTAAAAGAGTTACAAGGTTCTTTTACTCAAATGATAAGGATAGACCCAACAGAGTTATCTAAAAAATCATCGGAGCTTTACGATAGTGTTATTAATGATATAATAAACATAAACAAAAAGAATGTAGATAAAACATCTAGAGCTAATTTTAAGGCAAAAATAGATAAGGTTTTGGAATTATATGCTCAAGAACAAAAAATAGCAGAAGATGTAAAAGAGCGTATAGAAAACAAGATAAACCCTAAGAAAACTATAAGTGCAAACTTAAAGAAGTTCCTGAAAGATGATTTGATATCAAAGAAAGAGTATGAAATCATAAGTATACATAGAAACATACTAGAGGAAACGACAGTAGTAGAAACTCTTGAAAATGAAACGGAAGAAGATTTAAAGAAGCGAGCAGAAGACGCTCTTGCTGAAAAACGCGAAGCCATAGAACTTAGGTTTCTTGAGCTGTCTGCCTTACCACAATTCTCATTCGGTAGTGATGGGTCTGTAGCTAGGTTTAACTTAACACCAGATGAGAGGAAATATGTAAAGGAGGCAGGTAATTTAACATTAAGAGATATCGAACAATTAAATCTTAGGGATGCTGCGTCTATTCTTTTAGGGATAGAGGCTATGAAGTTTGGGTTTGTAACTCCTAAGTTGGTTAGTGGAATAATAAAAGTTCGTGGAAACAAACAGCAAATGTCTGTGCCTATAAACGAGATAAAGTCATCTGGATTTATAGATAAAATAACTAGTAGGGTTTCTTCGGCTTTTAAAAATTTATTTATTAAAAGTAAGGCAGATAAAACAACAGCTATAGGTAGAAGACTTCGTAGGGTTCCAATGAAAAACATAAATCAGGTACTTAAGGTTGTTGAAGAAAAAGAAAATAAAGGAGCGAATGATTTTAAATCAACTAATGTTTACACTTCTTTATTTAAGCCTAGCTCTAATAAAATATCAGAATTAGATAATCATTTACAAAGGGATAAAGTGAAATTTCAGACAGCTTTATCACTGTTATCTAGAAATCAAAACGAAAGATTTAGACAGAGTGCTTTAATACAACTGTATATGACGCAAAGGGAGTATGACAGTAACGATGGTAATGTTGAGGTTAATCAAGCAATGGCTTGGGCTAAAGAAACAATTAAGAATCTACCTGAAATATACGGTGAAACAGAACAATCGGTGTTAGAAAGTTTAATAAACAATAAAAAGTACACAACTAAAGGAAAGGATGGAGTGCAAATTGACGCTGCAAAAATTTTTGAAAGTCTTACTAATAAAGAGAAAAAATATATATCAATATTAGATGAAGTATATGATAAATTAGGTCCTATGGCTGAGGCTGACGCAATGGTTCAAGGAATGACATATATAAACCGAGAAAACTATGTTCACCTGCCAAAGATAAAGGTAAGGGATTCAAAAACTGGTTTTGAAGAAGACCTTGATAGTCTTTACAACAGATTTACAAATCCATCTGTAAAAAATAAAGCGGCATCACCTCGTACTGGAAAGGTTCATTCTATTTCCTTTGACCCAATAGCAAATGCAGCAGCTGCGTCTAGAAAAATTGGTACTGGATATTACATGTATCCAGCTGTGAAGTCTACTAGAGTTGCATTTTCTGGATTAAAGAATAGAGCCGAAACAAAGTTTGAAAAAGAATTAGTTACTGAATTGGAATCAATATACGACTTAATGTTAAGGAGTCAATTTCAGAGTTTAAAAAATAACGGAAGCCCTATTGTTGATTTTTTACTGAAAGCTGGATATTTATCTCAGTTAGGTGGGGTTGTAAAGGCTGGTTCTGAACTTACGACAAACACAACTCACGCATTAATGAATAATGGTGCATCTTTTTCTCAAGGTGTCTCGACTATTAGCTCTGTAGATGCAGAGACAATGGACAAGGCTATTCAAAACTTACCAACAACTCAAATGTCCAGGGTTACTAGAAGTGCTATGTATCAATCACAAAATATTGAGGCTGGTCTTTTACAAGAGGCTCAATCATTTAAGAGTGTGGAAATGAAGGGAGAACTGGGAGCAGCATTAATGACTGTCGCAGATTTCGCTAAAATACCATTTAAAAAGGCAATAAAATTTAACGAATCACTTATAACAAAACCTGACGAATTAGTGATAAGACCATTACTTGTAGGGGTTGTTCAAAGTAAGTTTAATGAAATTACGGGTCAAAAATTAAATTGGGATAGCATGGCAAATGACGAAGCATACAGAAGTAAGTTTTCAGAAGCTATAAATAAAGCAACTGAAGCTGCTGATACAGCTGTAATAGATACGTCTGCCTCCACTAATATTTTTGATAGTATTCCAGCAAACATGAAAGACCCAGATGCAGATGCATGGATAACAGCAGTTCAAGTTGCTGATAGGTATATGAGTAATTTTAGGGTTTTTGAATATTATTCAGCTGTAAAAGGTGTACAAAACTTATTTGGTAAAGGAGAAATAACAAAAGGTCAGGCTGTTATGCTTTTGACATCTACAGTGGCTCGTATGGCTATGTACAGACTTATCATAGACTCAACTTTTGGTTTGTTATTTACGGCACTAGGGATAGATGATGAAGATGATGAAATTGATGAAACAGACGTAACTAAAAACGTATTGGGAGCTATAGTAACTTTAGCTTTAGGAAGAAATCTTGGTAATCTTTCTACTTCTATTGTAAATGCGGCTGTAGAATATGTTAATAAAGAACTTGGTGAAGGAATAACGTACGAGGGAGAATATAATCCGTATGCTGGTATTGTGTTTAACAAGTTTGGAGGACTTAGCAAATCAACCGACCCAGCAGTTGATTTTATTATAGCAAATATAGGTCCATTTTCGAATATAGTAAAAACTAATTTTCGCGCTATAAGTCTTATGAGTAGAGCCATTAACAATAGCAAAAAAGAGTCTAGAAATAAAAACTTAAACGAACTTCTAACAAAAACACCCATTGATTTTGCTGGGTCGTTGGCTATTATTCCATCAGGTAAGACTATAAAAAGAGTGATGAATAAATACTATCACCCTAAGCCCAAGGAAAAAAAGGAAGAGGAAAAAAAGAAAAAGGAAAAAAAGGAAAAAGGTAGACGTATTGGTAGAACAGCACCTCAGTCCTCTAGGAGTTCCTCAACTCGTAGAACAGTACCTACAAGTAATCGAACTAGATAAAAAAAGAGGGCTTGTCAATTAAGACAGCCCCCTTTAAACCAATCACCAAATCAATACACAAATATACACATATATATTACATAATACATATGCGTATAGCATAATTATCGGGTATTTAAATACCCACTAAATTATCCATCGCAGCTAACACAGTTTTCATCTGTGGCACTCGCTGCAATATCCCCCCTAAGTACAGACTCGGTCCGAACATAGTACAGGGTCTTGATACCCTTCTTCCATGCGTCAAGGTGAACCTTGTTAATAAACTTGGGGTCAACCGTTGACGGGAACGCTAGGTTAAGGCTAACGCTCTGGTCTATGTACTGCTGACGTATACCAGCCTGACTTATAACCTCCAGCTGGTTAATCTCCTTGAACGTCTTGAACACCTCCTTGGCTGGAATCTTATGCTTGCCAAGAAGAATACTGTCCAACTCCTTGATACCCTGCACAGAACCACCGTCCTCAAGAATCTTGTTCCACACCTTGTCGGTGTTTAGGTCGTGATACTTAAGCAGCCTTTCTAGGCTAGGATTCTTTCTAATAAACGTACCCTTGAGTGACTGCTCTGTAAAGACATTGGCCGCCCAAGGCTCGATGCCAGGACTAACATTACCACTAAGTTTCGAGTTAGATACAGTGGGAGCAACAGCACGAAGGTGGGTGTTCCGCATTCCTGTACCAACGCACCAAAGCGGCTCACCGAAAGTTTCTGCAAGAGCCATAGAAGCTCTCTCTGTTTCAAGCTTGATTTGGCTAAAGATTCTACGAGTCTCGTACTGCGATAGTAAGCCCTCGAAAGGTAGTCCCTTCTCCTGAAGGTAAGTATGCCATCCGAGTACTCCCAGTCCCAAGGCTCGTCCCTTCTCAGCAGAACGCACGGAGTTTTCAAATCCAATCTTTCCCTTCGCCTTCTGTATAAACTCCTCAAGTACCCCATCCAAGAACCATGTCGCATCATATATGAGGTTAGTGTCTTTCCATTCAGCATACTTCGCTAGGTTTAAACTTGAGAGGCAGCATACAAAGCTGTGGTTCTCATCGGTGTGTAAAGTAATCTCAGAACATATGTTAGTCATGTGAACCTTCAGTCCGTTGTCCTTATACATCTCAGGGTTGTGCTTATTCACATTACCCTTGAACATTATGTACGGCTCACCAGTAGCCTTACGCTTCTGTAGCAGCTTACTCCATTTAGTTCTAGCCTCAACATCACCATCCATCAACTTACGCATAAACTTGTCCCCAACAACAGCACACTGGTGTAGGTTAAGTGACTGTCGATTAACGTCACCCCTTGGCTCCCTAATCTCTAGCCAGTTTTCAAAGTCCTCGTGTTCTATGTTTAGGTTAACACTTGCGGCACCCCTTCTAACAGCCCCTTGGTTTGTGGCTAGTATACTGGAGTCGTATATCTTACAGAAGGGTACAACACCGTCTGATGTTCCGTTACCCTTTATGTTTGCACCAGCTGGTCGTATCTGGTTTATACCAACACCGACACCACCACCGTGCTTGGCAAGCAGCATCATCTCTAGGTTCTTACCACCGATGTCCGATATAGAATCAGCGACATCGATACCAAAACAACTTATTGGTAGACCCCTGTTTGTTCCCGTGTTAGAGAGTACAGGAGAGGCTAAGCAAAGCCAACCCTTCCATATATACTCAAAGAACTTTTCAGCCATCTCAGGACGCTCTAAATGCTCTGCAACGGTGTTAGCCACCCTCCAGTATGCATCCCTTGGTGTCTCATCGTTTATGAGGTAACCACCAGATATTGTTTTCTTGTATACCTCAGACTCAGCCCAATTAGGGTAGTCCTTACCCTTCACCCACTTGTGACTTGACATCTTCTTTTTCTTTTTTGATTTGTTCTAGGTTCTTTTCTTTTAGGTCATCAAGTGCCTTGTCGTAGTCTGGCATCATCTTGATTAACTCAAGTGTACCAACCGACATCTCAGTTAGCCTGTTGTTCTCTGTTAGTACATGCTGCATGACACGGGTCAGTGACTCGACCTTCTTCTGCATTTCTATTAGTGTGCTTTCCTTCATTTTATTAAATTTAATTATTTACCAGATATTTTCAAAGTCCTCTCCCTCATTCGCCTTACTATAGTCTGTCGGGCGTATTGAAAAGAAATCAGTGTGGGTATGACCACCCGTAAGGTGATAAAACCAATCAAGGTTAGACGCAGCCGATGCATCATACTTAAATGACTTCTTGTACCCAAGCTCTTTAATTTTCTCATTTGTTCTTTTAATTATAAATTGTTTGAGGTCGTAAGCCTTTAGGTTATCTAGGTCACCCATCTCAAACATCTTGTCTATGTACTTGTGTTCAAGCTCCATCATCATTACGGCAGCCTCAACAACCTCTTCCTCAACAAAAGACCTAAGCCCCTCGTCCTCCTCACACATCTGATTAAACAACCTACAACCCATCTTGCTGTGCAGTGACTCATCACGCACACTCCACTTCATTTGTTGTCCGATACCCTTAAGTAGATTTCGTAGCTGAAAACTGTACAGAACGGCAAAAGCAGAGTATAGGCTAACACCTTCGGCAAAGGCACTAAATACTGCGAGTGATTTAGCCATGTCAGAACGACTATTGGTATCCACAACCATGAGGTTATTAAAACGGTTGGCAGTAGCACTTTCGTGCAGAAATCCTTTAAAGTCATTTAGTCCTAGTGTTTCGTTTAAGTATGAGTAGGCTACAGCGTGAATGGTTTCCTGTGACCCAAACATCATAGCCATTTGTTGTATTTCGTGCTTTGGAAACCAAGACACAACATTCTGTGTCCAGTAGTCGGATACCGCACACTCTGTCTGTGCAAACCCTAGTAGTATGTTGCCAACCAAATTCTTTTCAGATGTGGTTAGGTTTTCGTTCCAGTC
>TARA_R110000850_G_scaffold40743_8_pt1 | contig 15415 bp, 10 predicted proteins | sample TARA_R110000850 | Tara Oceans TARA_R110000850 (sample SAMEA4397586) | marine metagenome | biome: Polar Biome; feature: [SRF] surface water layer (ENVO:00010504); material: water (ENVO:00002006), including particulate matter (ENVO:01000060) such as... | depth 5 m | reverse complement strand
GATTCAGCTAACGCAACTCACAGGCGATCCCAAATATCGACAGCATGCAGATCAGACGCTGCAGCTGTTTGGACGCGTCATCAAACGCTATCCGAATCGCTGTGCCCAGCTGGTACAGGCGGTGGGAGAGTTCCTGACAACGCCGCCAGCTCAGAAGCAATCTGCGTTGCCTGCCCCCACTTCAGATGCAGGCTTTGCACATGGATCACTGGAACATTTCGCAGCGAACTCAGAGCAACTGGCCAGCGTCACACCGGGACTGGAACTGCTGGCGGCAGCCGGGCTGGGCCAGGTGACCCCGAAGAAAAACCTGGTTGCTGCCAAGGCTTATCTTTCTGTTGATAAACTGCCCGCAGGAAAAACCTGCCGGGTAGCGATTGTGCTCACCATCGAAGATGGCTGGCACATCAATGCAAATCCTGCGAAACCCGATTTCATGGTACCCACAACTTTTACGGTGAAATCGAATCAGCAGGTCACACTGTCTCAAGTCAAATATCCGGCCGGCCACGCATTTACTGTGGAGGGGTTCGATGAACCGCTGCAGGTTTATGAAAAACAGGCTATCATCCGCGGCACCTTGACGATTCCCGCTGCAGCAGCAGGTAAGGCAGAACAGCTGGAACTGAATGTGAAGTACCAGGCCTGTAATGATAAAACCTGTATTCGACCGACTACTGTCAGTCTCAAAGGCAGCTTTCAGATTGCCAAACCGGGAGAGCCGGTCAAACAGGTAAATCAGAAATGGTTTCAGACAAACTAAAATAACTGATCGTAGCTTCCAGAGCAGATAACATTTAACAGTAGCAACTTCAAACTATTATAGACCTGGAGACGTTTTAGTTAGACGGGACACAGGCTAAACAGCAAGTCAGTGCGCACACAACGACTTGTTAATGGAATATCTTTTTTTAAGGTTCATGATGAACGAAAAACACTACGCCGAACATCCGCTGGTAAAAACAAAAATTATTGCCACGGTCGGACCCGCTTCCGATTCGCGGGAAATGCTGCAGAAACTGATTATTGCCGGCGTGGATCTGTTTCGTCTGAACTTTGCCCACGGCAAACATGAATGGCTGTCGGAGATTGTGAAAAACATTCACGAGATCTCGGCTGAAATGGAAAAACCGATTGGGATTTTAGGCGATCTGTCCGGCCCTAAGATTCGCCTGGGTGTACTCCCGGGTGATGAAATCACGTGTCGACAGGACATGCGTTTCCGCTTTATACAGGGATTGGATAGCGATAATCCACAGGAATTGACGTGCACTTACGAATCGCTCATCGGCGACCTGCGCGTGGGTGATCCCGTTCTGCTGGCAGACGGAATGGTCGCCATGCGGGTTATTGAGAAATCAGCCGATGACGAATTTGTCGAGTGCGTGGTGGAACGGGAAGGGATTATCCGCAGTAAGCAGGGAGTAAATCTGCCCGGCGTGCAGTTGAGTACCCCCTGCCTGACAGAGAAGGATCTGAGCGATCTGGCCTGGGCTGTCGAACACGGCCTGGATTACATCGGCCTCAGTTTTGTGCGTTCCGCCGACGATATCAGACAGCTGAAAGAAGAGATTGAGAAGCTGAATCCGAAAGACGCGCCGCATGTCGTCGCCAAGATTGAAAAAATCGAAGCGGTCAGTGATATCGAACAGATACTCAAGTTGACCGATGCTGTCATGGTGGCACGTGGCGACCTGGGTGTGGAAGTCGATATCGAACGTGTGCCCATCATCCAGAAACGGATCATTCATCTCTGCAATCAATATCGCGTCCCTGTGATTACTGCCACGCAGATGCTGGACAGCATGCAGTTCAACACATTCCCGACCCGGGCGGAAGCCAGCGATGTAGCCAATGCGGTGCTGGACGGCAGCGATGCCGTGATGCTTTCGGGTGAAACGGCCGTGGGTGTGAGTCCACTGGCAGCGGTAGAAATGATGAGCCGCATCGTCCGCGAGGCGGCCCGCATTCTGTCTTCCAATCTGCATTCCGAAGAAGCCACCAGTAACCGTCGACTGTATGCCCGCGAAGTGACGGAAGCCGTGACGATGGGCGCCGGAATCACTGCGGAAAAACTCGACGCCGATCTGATGGTGACCTGCACCCATGAAGGTAAAACAGCAATGGCGTTATCGAAACAGAGACGAACCGTCCCGACGGTCGCACTGACTGATCGACCGGCAACGGCGCGGCGGATGACTTTATACTGGGGTGTGACTTCACTGTTGACCGATGTCGTCGAAAAGTCTCCGTCCAAAATCCTGGCGTTTATCGCCAGTTACGGCAAAAAACATGGTTTTCTGACAACGGGGAGCCAGATTGTCCTGATCTCCGGAACCGACTGGACCTCACAGGGACACGACATGCTTTTGGTCCACGAAGTGAAATAATTTGATCTGTTCAAACCTTGAGGCCATCATGAATATCTCACGCAGTCTGCTCGCGTTCGTACTCAGTTTCAGTTTCGTATCGCAGCAGGGCTTCGGTGATGACTGGCCGCAATGGGGAGGACCAGGACACGATCTGGTCTGGCGGGAAACCGGAATCGTCAAAACTCTACCCACGTCCGGTGTACTGCCCCGCGTCTGGTCCACGCCCATCGGTGAAGGTTACGCGGGACCGGCGGTCGCTGAAGTGAATTCCCGCTGGCGCGTGTTTGTGACCGATCGCATTTTCAAACAGCGGGTCAGCTTTGAACGCGTTTTATGTCTTGATGCAGAGTCCGGAAAGATCATCTGGAAATATGAGTATCCGGTCGAGTACTCCGTCAGCTATCCGGCGGGTCCCCGTTCAACACCCGTTATTAACGATGGTCGCGTCTATACTGTTGGAGCGCAGGGACATCTGCTCTGCCTGGATGCGCAGAACGGTAACATTCTCTGGAATAAGAATTTTGTTGCCGAATTTGGAACACGACTCCCGACCTGGGGCATGGTCGCTTCGCCGCTGGTCGACGACAACCAGCTGATTACTCTGGTGGGAGGCCAGCAGAATTCGCTGATCGTCAGTTTTGACAGGAAGACCGGAAAAGAGCTGTGGCGTGCGCTGGAAGATGCAGCTGTGGGATACGCGCCTCCCGTCATCTTTGAATTTGGGGGTCGTCGGGAACTGATCGTCTGGCATCCGACGGCGGTTTCGGCGATCAATCCCGAGAATGGGAAACTGATCTGGGAAGTCCCGTATGGCGTGCGCTATGGACTGAGCATTGCCACACCACGCAAGGCAGGAAACCGGTTGTTTGTGGCCAGCTTTTATAATGGTCCGCGAATGATCGAAGTTTCGCCGGATGGCAGTCAGGCAAAAATCATCTGGGCAGGCAAGAGTGACAGTGAAATCAATACCGATGGACTGCACCCGATTATGATGACGCCGGTCTTCAACGGGACAAATATTTATGGCGTCGACAGTTACGGAGAGTTAAGAGGCCTGGATGCGAGTAACGGAAAACGACTGTGGGAAACTGAACAGGCCACAGGCAAAGGCCGCTGGTGGAATGCATTTATCATTCCCCATGAAGACCGTTACTTTCTGCACAACGAACAGGGGGATCTGATCATCGCGAATCTGACTCCCGCGGGTTACGAAGAACTGAGCCGGGCCAGACTGATCGAACCGACGCGGCGGGTCCAGCGGCGAATGACGATCTGGTCACATCCTGCGTTCGCAATGAAAAGTGTATTCGCCCGCAACGACAAAGAAATCATTCGCGTCGATTTGTCTGCGAAATAATAGACACTTCTGTATAATTCAGCAGAATTAGTGCTGGTCCTCATCTCTGAGTTGTATTCTGGAAAGTCCACTGATACCCCGCCGGTCTCCCTGAAATCATCGGCATGTATCTCATTTCCATGATTCCATTTAGCATTTTTCTATCTCGAAAAGTTTCCGCAAAAACGGCTCTGCTGTTCTGATTTGTTGTTGCGAGAACATAAGCGGTGGTTTATATTCTTAGTATTACTTATTAAGAATTATTAATTACTTTCCCCCGCGAACCATCACCGGGCTCCAGACTCCCCACTACATACCTTCCCGAGACACCAGACAAGCCAGGGAATCCACTGGACTCTCCAGCATGTGCTAATGATTTTATTTCCTTCCTTGCAACCACTCCTTTAATGAAGAGGCATCCTATGAACTCGCCAAACAAATCAAAACGAGGATTTACCTTAATTGAGCTGCTGGTCGTTATCGCTATTATCGCCATTCTGATCGCGCTGTTACTTCCTGCAGTGCAACAGGCCCGGGAAGCGGCAAGGAGGAGCACCTGTAAAAATAACATGAAGCAGATCGGACTCGCATTACATAATTATCACGAAACTTACAGTGCATTTCCCGTAGGCGCTCTTCATGGTAACCGTCCCAACTGGCGCTATGGCTTACTCCCCAGTATGGATCAGGCCCCTCTTTTCAATCAGTTGAATGTTTCCGGTCACTGGGCTTCCGGCTGTAATTCCTCGAGCTCATACGGCCAACAGGCCAGCAATACGAATCTGATTATTGTCGGAATGAAAATTCCTGTCTTTCAGTGTCCTTCCAGTCCACTGGACCCGAACAATCCCTCAGGCAGCATGTGCAATTACGATCGACTGCAGTGCCATGATTATGTCGGCATCAGCGGGGCAACCCCTGACCCCGCCGGTCGCTCCAATGTCTGTTCTACCGCTGCTGATTATGGCGTGTATTGCAATAACGGATTACTGGTCCCCGGTAAAAACTATCGTTTCCGCGATGTGACAGACGGCACATCGAACACGATCATCGTTGCAGAACAATCCGGAAGCGTATCCGGAAATGACTGGCGTACCAACTATCATGGCGGCTGGCGCGGCTGGTCTTCTTCAGGCGATGTTGTAACCCGAACCGGTGCGCATCACGTGGCAGGTGTGACCACGGTTGCCTTTTCCATCAACGCGAAATCAGGCCAGGCAGGCGGCAGTACAGTCCCCCGCTCAAACAGTGCCTACTCCGGAAATACGATTCTCAACTCCTATCACACCGGCGGTATTCATGTACTGCTGGCAGATGGAGGTGTCCGCTTTGTCTCCGAGAATCTTGACTTTCTGACGCTGCGACAACTCTGTGTCCGTGATGATGGACAGGTCATCGGAGAATTCTAGAACGCGTCGCATTTAACCATAGCGTCTCCCTGGCTGACAGAATATGCTCCTGCAGACCAGGGACGCTGTTATGATCGAGGCGTCAGTTTGAAACAACATTCATCAGCACACTCATCCTTTCTCTGCTTCCAGCACGCATCAGAGAGCGATGAACGATGTGTAATAACACAAGGTACAGTTGGCTAAGGTATCCATCATGAAGTCGAGTTTAAAATATTGCTGCGTTCTCTTGGGATTCGTGTTATTGGTTGCAGGTTGCGGGGGGGAGCCAGAAATTCCCACGGGTCAGGTCAAAGGCACTGTGAGCTATGATGGTGCGCCTGTCACGGAGGGAGTCATCTCTTTTTATTCCTCCGAGCTGGGCGTCGGCGCTTCGGCAGATCTCACAGAGGAAGGACTATACTCTATTACGGATTCATTAAAAACAGGAACATACGCCGTAACGATCCTCCCCCCTCCCGAAGCCCCTCCCCAGGATGCCATCCCGGTCTCAACCAAAAAAGAGTATAAAAACATCCCACTGAAATATCGTGATCCGAAAAAAAGCGAATTAACCGTCGATATCAGTGAAGGAGATAACTCGTTTGACGTAAATATGACGAATTAGGCTATTCCCATTTTTACTGTAGCGTCTCCTGGACCATTTGTACCGAGAATCACAGATCAGGAGACGCGATGCTTGATGTTACGCGATCTAGATTCACCAGTACAGTAAATCCTGATCGTTGTCGATCGCCTGGGACTTCTGGGAAAACTCAGTAAGATCATTCCAGAAATTAAAAATCTTGCGGGCAAACGGCGGCGGTGGCGAATCAGGCTGGAATTGGTGAGTGGTTATTATATGATGAGGAATAAATCCCTTCCCGCGCTCATTGAGCTGTGCGCGGGTTCTGCCCCTAACTTAAAGAACCACTATTATGTCGTCGGATCATTTTGCACCGCCTCAGGATCGATCCCAGGAAGTTCAGATTCCCCTGGGCCCCCTGAAAGAACTGCTGGTCAAGCTGTTTGTTCGCATGGGGATGTTTGAGGTCGAAGCGGAAATCGCTGCCGACCGGTTGATTGAAGCCGACCTGCGCGGCATTCATTCGCACGGCAGTCGTACAGCCGAACGCTATCTGGATTCAATGGACATGGGTGACATCGACCCCCGGGCCCAAATTCTGACCCTGAAAGAAACGCCGGCCATCGCAGTCCTGGACGGCAGCAAGTCGATGGGACACGTCGCAGCGACTCGGGCGATGGAACTGGCGATTAAAAAAGCGGGGGAAGTCGGCACGGGAACGGTTGTTGTTAAAAACAGCCATCATTTTGGAGCTGCCGCCGTGTATGTTCTCATGGCGGTGAAAACAGGCATGATCGGATACTGCACTACCAACACAGGCAGAGCCACTGTGGCCGCCCACGGGAGTACACAGGGCGCCACCGCCAACAATGCTATAGCCTGGGGCGTGCCGACACGTGAAGGCGCACCATTTGTCCTGGATATGGCGTGCGCGAAAACATCCTGGGGTAAACTGGAAACGCAGGCCATGTATGGTCTGCCGGTCCCCCCCGGCTATGCCCTGGACAACGAAGGTAAAGAAACGACCGACTCTTCGACTGTCAAAACCCTGCTGCCCGCAGCCGGTCCACGCGGTTATGGTCTGGCGATGGTCAGTTCAATTCTGACAGGCGCACTGGCAGGCGGGAAACTGCCGATCAATAAAACCAAACCGCCGGAAATCGAAGGCTCAGAACATTTCTTCTATGTGATCGACCTGAAACAATTTGTTGAAGAAGAGCATTTCCATGCTGAGCTGGACTCCGCGATTAAAGCGATTCATCAGCTAAGTACGGTCAACGAAAATGAGCCGGTCCGTCTGCCGGGAGAACTGGAATGGGAACAGACACAGCGTTCCTTAAGTGAAGGACTGCTGGTACACCGTGACCATGCAAATCTGCTGAAGGAGCTGGCAGAGCGAGTTCGTTTCGACGTCCCCTGGTAAAACGGCGATTGACATTTTTCCCCGACTAATTTGAGGTTGAACTGATGTCTGCTTCACGACAGATCTATTTACTGCTGGCTCTCTCTGCCTGCTGTTTGTTGACAATGGCGTCTCCGCTCCATGCGGGAAAATATAATCCCGTACTGGACGTAGGTGATAAAGCGCCGACCTGGGACAAGCTGCCGGCGACGGATGGCAAATCGTACTCGAGTGCTTCTTTTCAGGATAAAGAGGTACTGGTCATCGCCTTCACCTGTAACAGCTGCCCTTATGCAGTGGATTATGAAGGTCGTCTCAACCAGCTGGCACAAAAGTATTCTGCCAAAGATTCTCCCGTGGCTGTGATCGCCGTGAATGTGAATCTGGTTCCCGCGGACAGCCTGGAAAAAATGAAAGAGCAGGCGGCGGAAAAGAAATTCGTGTTTCCCTATCTGTTTGATGAAAGTCAGAAAATCGGGCAGGAATTCGGCGCCACACGGACACCGGAGTTTTTTGTGTTAAACAAAGAGCGCAAGGTGATCTACATGGGCGCCATGGATGATTCCACCGATGCCAGTAAAGTCAATCAAGACTACGTTTCAGAGGCCATTGCAGCGGCGCTAAACGGGAAACAGCCGAAAACGTCGGAAACCATTGCGATCGGCTGTAATGTTCGTTACAAACGCATTCGCAGAAAAAAATGAATTCCCATTCTCTCCCGACCGCGATAACAGTTTCCCTATGACAAAAATCAATCAGATACACATTCAGGACTGCATCGCAGGCATGCAGGAACTGGAAGCGGAGTCGATCGATCTGGCATTTGCGGATCCTCCGTTCAACATCGGTTACGAATACGATCAGTACGAAGATCGGCTGGAGAGTGAACAGTATCTGGACTGGTGCAATCTCTGGCTGAAAGAAGTAGTAAGGCTGTTGAAGCCGGACGGCACATTCTGGCTGGCGATTGGGGATGAGTACGCCGCTGAGCTGAAAGTCATGATGCAGCGTGAACTGGGACTAACCTGTCGCAGCTGGGTGATCTGGTATTATACCTTTGGTGTGAACTGCAAAAACAAATTCAGCCGTTCACACGCGCACCTGTTTTATATGGTAAAAGATCCAAAGCAGTTTACTTTCAATGCAGACGATCCGGCAATTCGTATTCCCTCTGCGCGACAGCTGGTCTACGGCGATAAACGTGCCAACCCGAAAGGCCGTCTGCCCGACGACACCTGGATCTTAAGGCCGCAGGACATCCCCGAGAGTTTCCAGTCGGAGGAAGATACGTGGTACTTCCCCCGGATCAACGGGACGTTTAAAGAGCGACAGGGCTGGCATGGTTGCCAGATGCCCGAGCAGTTGCTGGGACGAATTATTCGTGCCTGTTCTCATCCTGAAGAAGTTGTTCTCGATCCCTTTTCGGGGAGTGGCACTACGCTGGCGGTTGCGAAGAAACTGGAGCGACAGTTTGTGGGCTTCGAACTTTCCGAAGAGTATGGTGCGCGGGCGCAGCAGCGGCTGGCTGAGATCAAGCCCGGTCAGCCTCTGGACGGCACAGAAAACCCCCTGGTCAGCGCACCGACGACGAAAAATGGAAGACGTCTGAAAGATCGTCAGCAGAAACCATCCACATCCAAACAGGCCTCTCCCCGCAAGTAAGACTCATCCCAGGGCGGATACTCAATCGGACTCTTTCCTGTCTGATTGGCTTTCGCTATTGTTTCTGCCAACTGGTACGTCCCCCCTGCATCCCTCTCTCGGAGTCGGCTCTTCGCTTTTCTGCCTGTCTCACGGCATGAAAGATGCGTTTTTCTGTAATTCACTCGAATTGAACTGAATTCGCACTTCAAATCCCTAAATTGTTTCCTGAACACCACATTGGTTCGATGCAACCGTTGCAAAAAAGAAACATCGAGCCGGTTTTTGGACCTTCATTTCGCTGGTGGGATAAAAAGGATCGAATCAGTAGTGCAATTCAGTTAAAATAATCAGGTCTATACTCTCTTTTTCATTGTCAGGATTGTAACAGTCATCGTGGCAAACTTTATCACCTCACTGACAAATCGAATTCGTGGTTTTCTGCTGACGGGCGAAAATGAAGTACCAGCTCTCTGGTGGGACATGATCGACCAGATCCAGAGCCTGCGGGACGCATACCATTCGCAGACTGATGCCCAGCTGTTTGATGAATGGCATTCCCTGCGTTACCGTGTTCAAAGTGGAGAATCACTGACGAATCTTCTACCGGAAGCATTTGCGATTGTCAGCGAACAGATGCAGCGGCACCTGGGGCTTACACCTTATCCGGTACAATATCTTGGTGCTTTCGCGATGCACGATGGTGCCATCGCTGAGATGCAGACAGGAGAAGGTAAAACTCTGACGGCGGCGCTGACACTCTGCCTGAATGCCTTACCCGAAGCAGGTATCCATATCGCGACAGCCAACGATTATCTGGCAGAACGCGATGCAGCCTGGCTGAGCCCCGTATATCACTCGCTGGGGATGACCGTGGGAGTGATCACTTCCAACTCATCTTCTGCCGAACGTCGTGATGCTTACGATTGTGACATCACTTATGGCACCGCGCGGGAATTCGGGTTTGATTACCTGCGCGATCTATTGAGTATTCCCGGCCAGAAAATGTCGATCAACACACGCCGCCAGCAGTTATTCGGGCGACAGAACGACAAAACAGCGAAGCTGCTGGTCAATCCGCGAGCACCCTATATGGTCATCATCGATGAAGCCGACAGTATTCTGATTGATGAAGCGCGAACGCCTCTGATTATCGGTCAGCAGGACAGTCGGGAAGAACGACAGATGAAGAGCGTCTGTCAATGGGGGGCTGCGCATGCATCGCGATTGACGGAAAACGAACACTACACCGACCATGGACCACAAAAGGGAATGGAACTGACAGAAGCAGGTCGACGTCTCGTCCGGGAAATGCTGATGCAGGAGGCTGCGCCCTCGACGTTGGACACGGGAACCGCCTATCTTGCTTCTGAACGGGCACTGCGCGTGCAGAACTATTTCCAGAATGGACGCGAATATGTCGTCCGGGATGGAAAGGTGTCAATCGTCGATGAATTCACCGGGCGTATCGCGGAAGGACGGATGTGGCAAAACGGGATCCACCAGGCGATTGAAGCCAAAGAAGGGCTGGAAATTACCACTCCCACCAAGGTCGGCGCCCAAACGACCGTGCAGGAACTGTTTGCCCGCTATCCTCGGATGGCAGGTATGACGGGTACTGCCGAATCCGCAGCCAGCGAACTGAAAAAAGTCTTCTCGACTCCCGTCATCAGCATTCCCACCAATCGTCCCTCCCGCCGTGAACTGCACCCGGAACAGGTTTTTCTGACCGCGGAAGAAAAGTGGAACGCCATCGTACAGGAAACGGCAGACATGCATCGCCAGGGCAGACCCGTCCTGATTGGAACACGCTCGGTGAATCTGTCGAATGAGCTTTCTGCACTGCTGCTGCAGGCCGGACTGGAGCATGAAGTACTCCATGCCTTAAATCATGAGAATGAGGCGGCTATTATCAAAGAGGCTGGCCAGCCGGGCCGAATCACTGTTGCGACCAACATGGCGGGACGTGGGACGGATATCCTGCTGGGTGAAGGTGTTTCCGAACGGGGTGGGCTGCATGTCATCTGTTCTGAGCTCCATGAATCGGCGCGAATTGACCGGCAGCTAACGGGCCGGGCCGCACGCCAGGGAGATCCGGGCAGTGCACGGGTTTTTCTTTCACTGGAAGATGACATTCTGAAGAACGGTCTGGGGTCGGAAGCGATGGCAGAACTGTTCTCAAAATTCAAGGATGGCAACCCGGATCAGAAAAGCTTACTGCGTGCATTTTACCAGGCACAGCGACGTATTGAAAAACGCCATGAACTGCAGCGAATTGAACTGGTCAAACGAATCCAGGAACGCCGCGAGATGCTGCATAAAATGGGGCAGCATGCGAACCTGGATGCACTTTAAGAATGAACTCCGAGTTCACTCTGTGGAATAAGTGGTCGCTCTGATTTCCATTCCTTTGGGAAATCGGTCCCTGGCAAACTGCAGATGTTTTACGAACGGTTGAACCAGCATCGCCGGCAGGAAGAGTAAATCACCAATCAATGCCGTCGTGAGCAGAGCCAGCATCATCCAGGCAAAGCGTTGAGTCGGAATGAAATCGCTGAAAGCAAAGACCAGTAGACCCAGTCCACAGATAAAAGTGGTATGAATCATCGCGCGTCCACAGTGCTTCATCGCTGAGCGAACAGCCTGTTCGCTGCTTTGATTCAGTCCTTTTTCACGACGGAACCATGAGAGGAAATGCAGTGTGTCGTCGATAGCAATTCCCAGCGCGACACTGGCTGTCATAACGGCACCAATATCGAGGGGAATATCCATCCAGCCCATGATTCCGAACACAACCACGATCGGGAAAATGTTAGGCAGCATGCTGAGCAGGCCGGTCACGATACTGCGCTGGACAATGATAATCATCAGTGCCACCAGCACGAACGCAGTCAGAAAGCTCCAGGTAAGATCCTGTAAGATCAACTGTTGTACGGTGTGGATCAGCGGCATGATTCCCGTGTAGTACGCAGTCAGGTGCACGCCATCCGCTTCATACTCCTGCAGTGCAGGCTGTAATGTTGATTTGAGTTGCGCCAGGGCGGCCCCGTAATCAATTTTTCCCAATGCGGGAACACGCGCGCTGATGCGCCATGATTCTCGTCCGCCGTTATCAGACAGATAGACGGAACTGATTACCGCTTCGCGATTTTCCTGTAATTTTTTATTTGTGACCACTTTTCGAAAGATCGATTCGAAGCCATTGTGCTCGACCGGATTGGGTCCGAATGTCGCTGCCGACATGGTACCGGTATAACCGTCGATATCATCAATAGTCTGTTCAATTTCGTCGATGATCCGCAAACGCTGCAGAAATGTTTTTTTGCAGTCCTTATCAAACTCAATGATCACTTCGACCGGAATCAGCGGTCCCATGCGTTCTTCGTTAAACTTATAATCGCTGAGCACCTGGCTGCCGGGTGGAAACAGGGAGGGCACATCGACAGAGGAGCGAATCGACAGCAGACCATACGCTGAAACTGCCATCAACAGCACCAGTGAGAGAAAGACCGGGGCGGAATATTGTTCTAACAGGCGAGGAATGTTTTCCAGCCAGGCTGAGATACGAGTAAAGTAGCGGGGAGTGTGGCTGGTCTGTCCTTCGCGATTCATTTTCAAGATCTGTTGTGGCGGCCAGAGTTGCATGGCTCCGGGGAGCAACAGTAACAGCACTCCCAGCGTGATCAGTAATCCGACGGAGGCGATCAGACCAAACAGCGCGATCGGGCTGATCTGGCTGACCATCAGGGATCCCAGGCCAACCGCAGTCGTTACTGCTGCGAGCAGGCAGGGATACCAGCCTTTGGAAAATCCATTGCGGACGGCAGCTTCTGCTTCCTCTTTTGATTTCGCGTTCGAGGAGAATAATTCGTCATAGTAGTAATTCACCAGGTGCACGCCGGCAGAAATGGTGAGCACAAAGACCAGTGAAGGCGTAATGATCAGCACGGCATCCAATGAATACCCCATGTAATAGACCATCGCCAGTACCAGACCCTGACCGAAGAGACCGGCCAGCAGAATCGTGCCTGTCAACATCCACGAACGAATACAGAACCAGCAGAGTACCGTGGCCAATACTGCTGATAAGGCACCAAACAGGTTGACGCTATGGATACTTGCCTGATCAATGGCGACCCCGTCGACGGGAGGTCCGGTAATGTGAAATTCTTCTCGGGGGATCTGGCAGACTTCTTCCGCCACATCCAGAACATGATTAATCGACTGGGCCCGTAATTCGTTACCCCGATAAGTTAAAATAATGACGGCACAACTGTCTTTGAGATTTTTCCCGACGAGTACACCCTGCAACCGCTCCAGCGCTTCTTCGCGTGGCAGTTTGAGAGGAGGCGCCGTCAGCGAATTGAGTGTCCCGGCACCACTGACGATGCGGTCGAAGAGCGTTTCATGGGTTTCGCCGAACTCGGTCGTCCGCGGTGCGTTAATCTGTTTTTCAAATTCGATTAATCGCGGATCATCAACGGTACAACCGGGCCAGCTGATGAGAATCAGATCGTTACTCTCAAAATCTTTGGAGAACCGATCGTAATTCTGCCTGGACTGCATGAAGTCGGGAGCCCACTTCTCCGGGGCAATCGACATGCTTTCCACGCTTTTGTGGGCACCATAAATCAGAAATGGCGTGATGAGAACGAGTAAGACAACCGTTACGAGATAACGACGGATATAGTGCGGTTTTGAAGCTGTCATGGCGACGATCTTTGTGTAAGGGGCAAAACACGATCACAGGTACTCAAGGGCATCCCAGCCCATTCGTACACAGCAAGTCTAGCTCACGACTTTGCACTCGTCATAAAAAATGACAACCTTTTTGCAGACTTCTTCGTCTACATAACCACTACAACCCACACAAAGAAATGATTCTCAATTCAAACCGTCGATCGATTGCGTCGCACATCAATATAAACGGCAATAAGAATCACTGCCCCTTTTACTATGTATTGCAGTGAGTAATGAATGCCAGCCTGATTAAGACCTTTATCAAGTATACCGATAATAACAGCGCCAATCAAGGTGCCAAATATGGTTCCGCGTCCTCCCGTAAAGCTGGTTCCCCCCACAACGACCGCCGCAATCGCAGTCAGCTCAAACATTTCTCCTGAGCCGGGCTCTGCAGAGTACAGTTGGGAAGTGTGAATCATGCCCGCGATCCCCGCCAGAACCGAACAGATCAGGTAAACCATTACCTCTACACGTACTACTGGAATACCTGTATAGAGGGCGGCTTCACGATTGCCTCCCAGCGCATAGACATGCTGACCAAAGCGGGTGCGATGCAGAAGCAGCGCCATCAGCACAAACAACGTAAGCATGATGACCACAGGAACGGGCACTACGTCAAAAAGTCGCCCATTGCCAATTGCCAGTAAAAAGGTCTGCTGATCTCCAATCGATATCGGCAGGCCGCTGTTAAAACGCAGTGCGCACCCGCGGGCGATCAGCATGGAAGCCAGGGTAATAATAAAAGGAGGCATAGCTGTTTTCGCAGCCGCAATGCCATGAAAGATTCCAAAGAGCGATGCCACCCCCAGACCGACCAGGATGGAAAGCAGGAGATAGCCTGTATTTTGCGTATCACCGGAAATAGCCGAGAGGCAGTACACGGTTGTGGTTCCTACCAGCGCCACCATCGCACCGACGGAAAGATCGATTCCGCCGATCAGAATGACCAGCGTCATGCCCAGCGCAAGGATCGTATTAACAGAGATCTGCTGCGTCAGATCCAGCATGTTTTCCGGCGATAAAAATGTGGGAACCCAGATGCGGAACAGCAGCAGCAAAATAATAATTGCCGCCAGCAGAGGCACCATTTGTCTGACTACTTTCACGCTTCTTCTCCTGTCAGCTTCTGCATGATCTGTGCTGCGGTGACTTTCTCAGCCGGATAAATGCCCGTCAGTCGTCCCGCCTGAAAGGTGCCGACCCGATGCGAAATATTCAGAACCTCATCCAGGTCAGACGAAATCAGAATCAGTGCCATCCCCTGGCTGACCAGCACGCCAATCAGGCGGTACAGGTCTTCGCGGGCACCGACATCAATGCCCCGCGTGGGTTCATCGAGTATCAGGATTTTGGGAGGTTCTTCCATCCAGCGACCGACGAGCACCTTCTGCTGATTGCCGCCGGAAAGATCGCGGATGGGTTGTTGAGGGTCAGACAGTCGCACGCCAAAACTCTCAATCGTGCGGGCCACGATTTCACTACGACTCTGATTATCAAAGCGAAACCCGTGAATCCATTTTTTCAGCCAGGGGAGTGTGATATTAAACGCCACTGACTGTTCTGTGATGAGCCCCTGATGTTTACGGTCTTCGGGAACCAGGACCAGCCCCTGTCTTAAGGCATCGCGGGGGCTGTTGATCTGCGCCGGTTTTCCATTGATGGAAACAGACCCCGCCAGAATGCGATCCACGCCGAACAGGGCGCGCGCCAACTCGGTGCGGCCTGCTCCGACGAGACCCGACAGTCCCAGCACTTCCCCATAACGGACTTCGAACGAGACATTGTGCACGTAAGCCGAACAGAGCCCCTCCACTTTCAATGCGATCTCACCCGGCTCGTACGGCGGACGGGGAAAATGCTCTTTGATGTCGCGTCCCACCATCCACTCAATCAGGGTCGCCGGTTCGATCTCTCCGGTTTTCGCAGTGCCTACGGTTTTGCCATCAC
>TARA_R110000850_G_scaffold55612_2_pt1 | contig 15462 bp, 16 predicted proteins | sample TARA_R110000850 | Tara Oceans TARA_R110000850 (sample SAMEA4397586) | marine metagenome | biome: Polar Biome; feature: [SRF] surface water layer (ENVO:00010504); material: water (ENVO:00002006), including particulate matter (ENVO:01000060) such as... | depth 5 m | reverse complement strand
GGTATTGAGTAAAGCCCCACTCGTTATCCAGCATGCTCAGATCACTGTGGCACAGGCCACAGGATTGCACATCAATCTCCACCTCGTCGGCGCCCAAGGGCCCCGGGTCGTATTCGTAAGGTGTTAATTCTTGTCCGGCTTCTTGTGCAGCATAGGCTTTAATCATAATCCCTCCATAGGAGTTGTTGATAAGCGAGCGGATGCTCGCCCCTTCAATGTGATGGGCTTGAACAGTCATTATGGTATCTTGTTTTAATTGAAACAATGCGGCCTTTGGAAACCCACTGTTATGAATTTAGAAACAATAGATTTTAAAACGTTGCGAATGTTTGTGGCGACGGCTCAGCAGCTTAGCTTTACCCGGGCCTCGGAGGAGTTGTCGGTGCCTAAGTCGGCGGTCAGCAAAGCTATTCGTCGGCTGGAGGCGGAGCTCGGGGTGCGGTTATTTGAGCGCTCTTCGCGTGTCGTCCGTTTGACCGAGCCCGGGACTATTTTGCTTAACCGCGCCCGCTCTCTGCTGGAGGAGACCTCGCTGATGTTTGCCGATGTGCAGAGCAGTCATCGGCGCGTCAGCGGTCAGCTGCGTCTGGCGGCGCCGCCGGCGCTGGGGCGGTATATCTCGCGCGAACTTTTACCTCTGTTTCTGGCCGATTGGCCCGAGGTGAATGTCTCTCTCAAGCTGTCTTACGATTACGAAGATTTGTTTCGTGAAGGCTTGGATTTGGCCTTTCGCATGGGCGGGCCGCGCGACGATAACTTGATCGAGAAAAAACTGGGGTACGCCAATCGTGTGGTGGTGGCCGCGCCTGAGTACCTTGAGCGGTATGGGCAGATTACCGATCCCCAGCAGCTGCCGGCGCATCGCTGTCTGCAGGTGTTTGATCGACCCTTTATCGATTGGACTTTAGCGCAAGGCGGTAACAGCCATGTGGTGACCGTGCCTCGAGTGTTTCAGTGCAGCGATATGGAAGCGTTAAAAAGTATGTTGCTGGCCGGCGTAGGCGTAGCGCAACTCCCCTGGCTGGTGGTGCGCGATGAGATTCAGCAAGGCAATTTGGTAGAGGTTTTACCCGGCTGGGTCAGCAGTGGCTTGAGTGTTTCGGCGGTGTATCGCTTTGGGGTTAACAAACCGGCCAAACTGGCGGAGTTTTTGGCACTGATTGATCGGCATCAGCATCTTTTTGATCTGCAGCGTTATTCCCAGTAAAAAGTACAGACCTGCCCGAGCTACCACCAGTGGTATACAATTAAAAAAATTCAAGGAGTTGAGTTGATGAGACATATTGGAATATTTTTGACGGTGGGGCTATTGTCGCTTCCGGTAATGGCCATGCATCCGAGCTGGGATGCCAATGGTGACGGTATTAATGACTGCGAATCTGACGGCAGTTGCGATCACACGGTGGATTACACCCAGCCCCGACCTGCCAGCGATACTCTATCCCCCTCTTTTAGCTGCAGCGGCGAAAATTTAAGTTCTGTTGCGCAGCTCATATGTACTGACTCTGAGTTGGCGCGCTTAGATGTGCAGTTGCAGCAAGACTATCAAGCGCTGCTTGCGCAAACGGATGATGCGGCTTTTACCTCGCACTTAAGAGCGGTGCAAAGAGGTTGGATAAAGGGGCGCGATGAATGCTGGAAGTCCTCGCCCGTTGGAGCCTGTGTTGCCCGTGAATACCGCCAGCGTCTTAGTGCCGTGCAAGAGTTTGCCGGACAGATCAGTCAGAGTCCTCGCTTGGTAACCGTGTGTGAACCACTGCCCGAGCATGAGATGATCATTCATTTTTACCCCACCCAGCCCCATATTGCCACGCTATCCTGGCAGGGTGAGGCTTCGCTTTTGTACCGAGACGACAGCGCTTCAGCAACGATTTATCGTGGCGCGGGCACGCAGCTGCGCCAGCAAGACTCAGAATTTATCATCGACGGTCTTGAGGAAGAAACCTCCCTGAGTTGTCATCCATTGGAGACATGGGAAAAATGACAACCCTAAAACATACAGCCCGACTTTTAAGTGCCGTGCTTTTGATGGCCGGTTTAACCGGTTGCATCTCTATCGAGCAGTCTACGCCGTTGCAGTGGGGGCAGGGGCATAGCGTTACGCCAGTTCGTGGTCTGCCCGAGCAGCTGCCGTCGGGGATTGTGCGCCTTAAAGAAACTCAATACGTTTATGTTCACGCCGATCATGGCGCCGAATTATTGGTTTCTATGGTGGTGCCTATTCCATTTGTTACCGATATGGCGATTGGCAGCTATAAGGATGCCGTGGATAATTCCCACAAGAATCAGTATGCGAAGATCGATCCCTATGTCATTACCGTGCAGCAAATGCGCGGTCATCCAGCATTTCGTGCCAGTGGTGGCAATTACACGCTTTATCCGGTGGTGGTTTTAAGCGAGACCTCAGACGAGCGCTATCTGTTGTCACTGGTGTATCAAATTGAAGCCGGCGATTGGATGAGCCGGTATTTCTATCATCTGCCCATGTCCATTGCGGCGGCCGATATCCAGGAAATTCCAGAGCCTCAGTTGGCGCAGCTGGCGGAGCAGTTAGAAACCGGGGCGAAAATACTGATCGATACCATTGATAAGCGGGTGAGGGGGGACATTCCCGAGCATGGCCCTGGTGTGACTTTAGGAAGCTTGTACTTTTTAAGCGGGAACATCGGTGGCCTGGTGGGCCCCGAAACCTTTAAGGTAAAAGACAGCGAGCTGCTGCTGGAGGAGAGCGATTATATTATTGCTCGGGTGCCGGGCGATCCGGATACCGATGCTGCCGGTGGTGGTTTAGCCTACGGCGTACACTACCTTTATAAAGATCAGCTGCATCTGTTTGAGCGTCAAGCTCAGTAGCGCAATAATAGCCGCAGGCAGCGCTGTAATGGCTGCCTTAGCGTGCCAACGCCTGGGGTTACATGGTCTCGTTAAACAAAATGACCACACTGCCACCGCTAAGCTCGCTGTCGATGTTTAGCGATAGGCCTATTCCGACGTTGTTAAGAAAGCTAATGTCGTTACTGGTATCCACCAGCCAGCCGGCGCCAAACTCGTAGTAGTGATGCGTGCCCATGGCCGGCACGGCATCGGCGCTGAGGTCGATGCGGCGGCCGAGTACCCGAATCTGGCTGCGCCGGCTCCAAACGTCGGGGGTGTCAAAGTGAAAGACGACGCTGTTGCTTAGGCGGCCGGCCTCGACGGTAGTGTCTTGTGAGTGGTGATCGGTATCAAAGCTTTGGCCGATGGCATAGCGGTAAACGGCTTTGTACTCCCAGCGGTAGCCCAATAGCTCGCCTTTGTACGAGGCGCCGATGCTTGGGTCGGCGGTCCACACCCGGTATAAACAAGGAGCCATCTAGGTAGGGGCCAAGCTGTTGCAGCAGGCTGTCGCGATAGCTTAAGTTATTATCGTAAAACAGCACCTCGGTGCCCAGCCCGGCCTGCAGCGACCAGGCATCATTCAGCTGATAGCGCCAGTTGTTTTCGGCGTACAGCAGATAGGTGGTTTCATCCAGCGGGTTGCCGACGGTTTCGTCATCAAAAATAAGGTCTTGCTCGAACGATATATACGACAGCCGCAACTGCGCTTGCGAGCTTAAGCGGTCACTGAGTTGACGCTTTTTAAAGCTCCAGGGGAGTGAGTAGATGGTGAGCTGGCTGCGTTGCTCCAGGGTGGACTCCTCGCCGGCGTTGATATTGTCGAGCTCGACAAACTCATTGGGGTCAAAGTCCATTACCCCTAAGGTCACCAAGTTTGCATCCGATAAAACAATCGAGCGCGCGCTGTTTTGTGACACCGTATCACCCACTATATCGCCCAAGCCTAAGTCATCCACAGATTGGGCGAAGGTGCTGGTGCATAACACGCAGCCGAATGTGAACAGAAGTGATTTATTGATAACGCGAGGGACGAGGCACATGGCAATCCCAGCAAATTGTGAAATTCAGTAGGGTATTAGTTATACCCAAAAAATGTGGAAATACCAGTTCCAATACAAAAAAGCCCCCGCAACCGTTAGGCTGCGGGGGCTTTTTAATCGTACAAAGGCTTACTTCTCAGCAGCTTCGCGCGCTTTCACCTTGGCGATAACGTCTTCGGTGACGTTAGCCGGACACGGTGCGTAGTGTGCGAACTCCATAGAGAACTGGCCGCGACCCGAGGTCATGGTACGCAGGTGACCAATGTAGCCGAACATCTCCGACAGAGGCACGTCTGCTTTGATGCGGATGCCGGTAGAGCCAGGCTCTTGACCGGCGATCATGCCACGGCGACGGTTCAGGTCGCCGATAACATCACCAACGTGATCTTCCGGGGTGAACACGTCAACCTTCATGATCGGCTCCAGCAGCTGCGGGCCGGCCTTGGGCATAGACTGACGGAAGGCGCCTTTAGCGGCGATTTCAAACGCGATGGCCGAGGAGTCAACGGCGTGGAACGCACCGTCGTACAGCTCGATCTCTACGTCCAGCACAGGGAAGCCAGCCAGCGGGCCTTTTTCCATCATGCCTTTAAAGCCTTTCTCAATCGCTGGGAAGAATTCTTTTGGTACGTTACCGCCCACAACGCTCGAGCTAAAGGTGAAGCCAGAGTTTGGCTCGCCCGGCTTGATGCGGTAGTCGATTTTACCAAACTGACCCGAACCACCAGACTGCTTCTTGTGGGTGTAAGAATCTTCGATCGGAGTGGTGATGGTTTCGCGGTAAGCCACCTGCGGCTGACCCACAACCATTTCTACACCGTAGGTGCGCTTCAGGATGTCGACTTTAATGTCCAGGTGAAGCTCACCCATACCTTTCAGGATGGTTTCGCCTGAGTCTTCGTCGGTCTCAACGCGGAAAGACGGATCTTCAGCAACCATTTTACCAATGGCAACACCCATTTTCTCGGTAGAGCCTTTGTCTTTAGGCGCAACTGCAATCGAGATTACCGGCTCTGGGAACACCATGGCTTCCAGCGTACAAGGGTGTTTAGGATCACACAGGGTGTGACCGGTTTGTACGTTCTTCATGCCCACGATGGCGATAATGTCACCGGCCTGGGCGTGCGACAGCTCGTTACGCTCGTCGGCTTGCATCTCAACCATACGGCCAACACGCTCGGTTTTACCGGTAAACGAGTTGAGGATGGTGTCGCCTTTGTTCAATTTACCCGAGTAAATACGCACAAAGGTCAGGGCGCCAAAACGGTCGTCCATAATTTTAAAGGCCAGCGCTTTCAGCGGCTCGTCGGCACTTACAATGGCTTTCTCGCCAGTTGGGTTACCTTCTTCGTCGGTCAGCTCCTGCGGGTCAACTTCAGTCGGCGCAGGCAGGTAATCAACAACGGCGTCCAGTACCAACTGCATACCTTTGTTTTTAAAGGCAGAGCCACAGAAAGTGGGGAAGAAGGTCAGATCGCGGGTACCCTTACGGATGCAGCGCTTCAGGTCTTCGATAGAAGGCTCTTCACCTTCCATGTAGGCCATCATCAGGTCGTCGTCTACTTCAACGGCGGTTTCGATCAGCTGCTCGCGGTACATAGCCACATCGTCAGCCATATCGGCTGGAATCTCTTCTACGCTGTAGTTTTCTGGCTGGCCAGAGTCGTCCCATACGTAGGCTTTGTTTTCCAGCAGGTCAACAACACCTTTAAAGGTGTCTTCGGCGCCGATTGGCAGGGTCATAACCAATGCGTTAGCACCCAGTACGTCGCGAACCTGGTCAACCACTTTCAGGAAGTCGGCACCAATACGGTCCAGCTTGTTAACAAAGATGACACGGGCAACTTCAGAGTCGTTGGCGTAGCGCCAGTTGGTTTCTGATTGTGGCTCAACACCACCAGAACCACAGAATACGCCGATACCGCCGTCCAGAACTTTCAGCGAGCGATATACTTCAACGGTAAAGTCAACGTGCCCGGGGGTGTCGATGACGTTCAGGCGGTGACCCTTCCACTCACAGGTAACGGCGGCGGACTGAATGGTAATACCGCGCTCGGCTTCCTGCTCCATGAAGTCAGTGGTGGATTCACCCTCGTGCACTTCACCCAATTTATGGATTTTACCGGTGAGCTTAAGGATACGTTCGGTGGTGGTGGTTTTACCCGCGTCAACGTGGGCAAAGATACCGATGTTTCTGTATAAACTAAGGTCTGTCATTTCGATACTCGTATAATCAAGGCCAAAAATTGGACGGCATTGTACAGCGAGGCAGGTGCCAATTGCCAATACTAATTAGCTAACAATGTCCAGCTTTTTACTCGGCGGCAATTTTAACCGCTAAATAGCCCCAATGGCGCGTTATTTCGGGCGATTTCGTGTAATTAGCCAATAAAAAGCAATGGTTGCAGTTTGATCGATTTGTATTTTTTATAAGCTTGGTCGCCACTGTCTCATTAACCGCTGTTATTTGATTGCAACAAAGCCTCGCTAGGGTGTTACAGCACACTAGCTGCAAGCACGTGTGTCACCCTCAGGGTTGGCGCGACTAAAGAGCGGGGAGGCAAACGATGCATAAGGGGCGCCAGTCATGAAGATCGTGCGCGACTGGTTGGTAACGCTGGTGTCCCTAGTTGGGCTGCTGCTGGGCGTGTTATTGCTGTTATCGCCCATTCCGGTGGGGCTGGTGGTTATCACTATCAGCCTGGCAGCGTTACTGTGCGTTAATCAGCGCTCGCGCCACTTGCTACAGGCGGCGCGCTCACGCTGGCACAAAATTAACCGCACCGTCCATAAAGTGGAGAAACTACTAGAGCGACGTTTTCGGCGCTTGTGGACGGTTATCTCCAGCACCCGGCCCCACAATGACGATCATTCGGGTTAATCGGGCGCTTTACCCTGTGCCTTACTTATCTGTTAAGCCCTCATCTTTGAGGTATTGGGCGATGTCTACCATGGGTGCCACCCACAGCTGATCGCGCTTTTGGTCCAGGTATTCAACCAGTGCGGTGTGGTTGGCGTTGTCCACGTTTAACGGGTGCTCGCCGCCCACGCCGTGAAACAAAAATACCACCAGGCCGCCCTGGGCGATGGCCTGATCTACCAGCGCGGTTAGTTGCTCAATGCTGCTGCCGTTAATCATGTATGAGTCGATATCAAACAGCTGTACCTGCGCGGGCTGCATAATGCTGTTTTTAACCCCGCGTGCGGCGCTAAACAGTGGCTTAATGGCCTCGACAAAAGACTCTCCACCGGCGGTCATATCGCCGCAGGGGTAGGCGTAAGTCCGCGCTTTTTTACCATCCACCGCCTCCAGTGCAATATTGGCCACCTTTAGGTTATCTACGACCCGGTTTACGCTCCACTTGGATAAATCCCGCTCGGGGTTTACCCACTCGCGCCCCGGTTGCGAGGCGTCGCAGGGGTGGTACAGCGAGTGGTTGCCCAGCTCGTGGCCGTTTGCGGCGACGGCGCGCCACTCGGCTAACCGGTCGCCAAAGGGCGGGTAACCCACGGTAAGGTAAAAGGTGGCGGTAAACTTGTGCGCATCCAGTACCGGTATGGCGTTGTCTAAATGAACGTTTAGTGAGTCATCATAGGTGAGCGACACGGCCGCGCGCTTGCCGTTCCAGTCGCCGCCAGCGGCGCACAGTTGGCTGGTGCTGATTAGTAGTAGCGCAAGCAGCCCGCAAGATAATAGACGCATGAAAAAATCCTATTGTTATTGGTGTGTGGGTCCTATTCAAGAATAATAGACGGCGCGCCGATCGCCAAGGCATGATTCGTAAAGGCATTTTAACGAGTGACAAGCCGCGCCTTTGGCTTGTCAGTATTGCGGAGGACATGTGAAACCTATTGCCATCTTTAACACCGATACCATCCCCGCCGAGCTTGCCCGCGAGCACGGCCAGTACCCCGATATGTTTATCAAAAGCTTATCGGCCGTTAACCCCGCGCTTAGTTTTGCGCGCTTTGATGTCAATAGGCAGCAGTACCCAAGCTCCCTTAACCAATACGCCGGTGTGCTCATAACCGGCAGTCAATCGGCAGCGTACGACAGTGACGAATGGATTGAGGTATTAAAGCAGCGCATAAAAACCATGGCGAATGATCGGGTGCCATTGGTGGGCATATGCTTTGGCCATCAAATTATTCATCAGGCCTTGGGTGGATCTGTGGTTAACGCGCCGGGCGGCTGGTGCGTCGGTGTGCACCGCAATCAATTAACCGAATCGGCACAAATGTATGGCTCGCCCGGCGATTCATTTACGCTGCTATCCAGTCATCAGGATCAAGTGGTAGCGGCAGCGCCCGGTACCAAGGTGTTAGCGGCAACCGACTACTGCCCAATAGCGATGACGTCGATTGGCCAGCATATTCTTACCCTGCAGGGGCACCCGGAGTTTACCCGCGATTACGCCAAAGCCTTAATGGATAAGCGCCGTACTGCGATTGGCGAGCCGGTGTATCAGCGGGGAGTAAGCTCCTTGGCGGAGCCGTTAGATGATGTGCAGGCGTTGCAGTGGATGTTGGATATGTTTTCTCGCGCTTGTGCTTAACTCTCTAATACTTGATGCAATGTGTTGTTGTGAATGACGGTATAAGGTAATGAGCTTATGGATAAATTTGACGCCAATTCTGTGTTTAATACGCGACTGCTTCGCCCAAAAAAAATGGGCGAGAGCCTGTGGGCTTTTATCGTGTTGCCGCATGAGGTGAGCGACATGCTACCCAGGCGCGGCCGTACCTCGGTAACCGGTGAGCTTAATGGCCAGCCCTTTACTCTAATGCTTGAGCCCGATGGCAACAAAAGCCATTGGTTGCGCATCAATGAAACGCTTATGCGGGCCGCGGGTGTTAGTTTTGGCGACCTGGTGGAATTAAAAGTCGCACCCGTGACGGACGAGCCCGAACCGGCTGTGCCGCGCGATTTGCAGCAAGCACTGGATGCTGCACCGGCAGCGCTGGATGTGTGGCAGGCAACCACCACCCTTGCGCGCGTTGATTGGATTCACTGGGTGGAGTCGGCCAAGCAGGCTAAAACCCGCGCCAAGCGAATTGACGATGCCTGTGACATGTTGGCCTCGGGCAAAAAGCGCGTGTGTTGTTTTGATCCGTCGGGGTTTTACAGTAAGGCGCTGAAGGCACCAGAGGCCGATGGTTAACCGTCTGTTTGGTATTTTGGGGCATTATTAGTGTGTGTCAGGCGCGGTTGTGTTTACCGCTATGGCGTAATATTCTACGGGAACATAAGATCCAGGCTTGTCCACTGGGGTAAAGCGCCGTCAGAAATCGCCGTTATTTCTTTACGGATACCGTTTTTTGCCGCGTGTTTAAGCAATTGACTTAGCGGTGAAATCTAAGCGCGCGCATCGGGCGATTGAGGTGGTATTCGCTGCTCAGGGAAAACCCTTGAGCAAAATAGTGTGCTAATGTGACTCGGGCGTTTATTGCTAAGAAATTCAATGGCTTAGCAGGGTTTGCATATAAAGAGAAAAAATAAAGTTAAACTGCTGATTAACATGAGTCGCACTTTCCCCAAACATGGAGCTGTTAGATTATGAGTATTTCCCCTTTTTTTTCAACGGCTTCTATATTTGACTTCATCCAGCTTCTACCGGGGATAGGGTGATAGGGCAAAGTGCGACTGAGTCGCATGAATTAGCTGTTAGCAATCAAGTCGATAATGGAGTGAATCTTGAAAATAAGAGAAAAATACGAGAACGGCTTGTTCACCATTCGATTTGTTGGTGAGGACTTCAATCAGCGTGGTGTGAATATCTATGATTTAGGCCATAGTTTACTTGCAATGCAGCGGATTGTTCATAAGGCATTTCTTTCTCAGGAAGGTAGGCTTCAAAAAGGGGCGTTTCCTCGGAAAGAGGAAAGAGAGGCTCTCTCTCTTCAGGTTGGCGAACGGAAACGAAAGTCAGATGCATTCGCATTGGTTCCGGTACTTTCTGACCCAGCAGTACAGGAAGCGATGAAGGAGCTGGCGAAATATATTTTCTCGGGAATAGTAGGGTATTACACCGGAAACGTGTTAGACAAAATCCATAAAGAAAAGGATCAAGATAAGAAGATATTTATCGGATCTTTGTATACTGAAGTGGCAAACATAGTAAACAGAATTGATGCATCCGGTAGTGTCGAAGCGATATCGTTAGGCTCTCCTTTATTGGAGCGAGAAACAATTGCATCGTTTAACTCTGAGACGAAGGAATACTTGAACTCCCTTAAAGATGAATACTTTCTAGGCGATTACCAAGAGATTAAAGGTTCGGTTTATAAGCTATATCCGTCAAGTAGGATTGTTGCTATTAAACGAGCTGGTGGTAGTACGGTTAGTATTTTTCTTAAGGATGAAGATTTTAATGAAATACGATATCGGCGTGAAACAAAACCTGAATATCTATTTAAAGGCCGCCCAAAATACCAGTTTGGTGTCGAAACGAAATCAGTAACAGAGTTTGAGGCAGATGCTGTCGAGTATGTCGCAAAAGATAGCTAACAAGTTTGTCCATTTGACGTTTTGGTCTTCGCTTCGTTTTTGGGTGGCTGCGCCACTTTATCCCAAAACTTCACTACAACCAAAACGCAACTGAAAAAGGCGTTAGCTTAAGGGTCTACCAAGCTCTAAAAGAAATCAATAGAGAGGAATATGAAAACAAAAACAGTTGCAAGTATCGCTCTAGTCATATTGGTTGTTGGGGTGCTCACAGTATTGCTGATCTTATCCTTCTCGACCTTAACTACGAGAGAGACAGGGTTGATGAGTACCATTCTTACGCTCCTATCCATTTTGGCTACGTGGATAGTTTCTTTTGTTTATTCCGAATCCATACATAAAAACTCTATTTTTGAAGCGAAAGAAGCGCACCAGGAAAACTTACGAACCTATGCATTAAAAGCATCTGAGAAAGTTACTAATCTGTCTGATCAACTATCTCAACTGAGTGAATTTCTTGAGGCAGAAATTGGGAGCAGTGATTTTGAGACAATGCAAGAGCTTGTAAATAGTAGAGAGCAACGCATTGTCAGCGCAATACAAATGCTTTCAATGTTGAAGTCGGTTAATGATACATCTCTAAGTGATTGGCAAGGTGTAATAGGAGATGAACTTGAAGAACGGAGGGAAGAAAAGCAAGAATTGCAAGAGCACGTTTTAGAGCTAACCGAGAGATTGGAAAGGCTACTTGAAAAAGACCAAGAAAAAACCGTAGATAGTGGCACCTACAATCACGATCAATTAATGTTTCTTCGTGACGACATCTCTAAAATTGTCGGAGATTTAACAGGTCGTCGTCCTGTCCCACGTATTACTAGAAAGACTATTCGAAGAGATGTGACGTTGGATTGTAAAAAATGCAATGATGCCATGACTTACCGGCAAAGATCTAAGAAAAATACCGCTAAAAAAGTAGAGTGCAGGGCATGTAAATCTAAGTTTGTGTCTCGATATGATGAAGACAAAGGTATTTTCTACTTGGAAGATAGTAGAGATATTCCGGAAAAAATCGAATGTGAGGAATGTCATACAGTCAATGATATATTGCTAAATTCTTTCCCTGGTTCTGTGGCAAATATCGACTGTACTGGATGTGTAGAAAAATATCGAGCAGTTAGGTATAACACCGGTGAAGTTAGATTAAAAAAAATCGGTGGAAATCAAACTCCGCCAATAGAGTTGACCGATGAAGTTGTAGAAAAAGTACAATCCTTACTGCCAGACCAACCTTGGCCTAAACACATTCATAAATCTGTAGCTCAGAAGTTAGGGGTATCGAATGCTACGGTGCAAAAGGCGATCCGTAAATTAATTAGAGATGGTGTGTTTAAAGAGCAAATTGACGGTAAGCTATATGAGCTTACGCCGGCTTCGGGAAATATAATCTAAAAAAATCTGCACGCGGAAACATTTTACTACGCTCATTTTCGTGCATTTCGCTGCGCTTCATTTTTCCACAAAAACGCTCTCCGCAAAATGTTCCGGTGAGCTTGGCGTTAGGAAACCAAGTTACCCACAAAAAGTATAAAAGGAATCCCACATGAAATTAGCTGTTTACGTAATATTGCTTGCATTAATAACGATCTCTCCGGCACACGGAATCATCATTCGACATGATGTTAGTGATAAAAAACATCAGGAGCTTGGCGAACAGTATTCATCATCCGTCGCCTATATAGGGGGCTGTATGGCCACCTTAGTCGAGCCAGACTGGCTATTGACTGCAGCGCATTGTATGAGAGGTGAGAGCGTAGATATTAAAACTGCAATGCACCTTGAAGCCGAGTATCAGGTTGAGAAAATTTTTGTCCATCCAGACAGAGACATCGCTTTGGTTCAGCTTAAAGATCCTGTTCGTAATGGTGAGCCCGTTACTTTATACAACCAGATAGATGAAGTTGGAAAAGTCGTTGTATTCGTTGGGAATGGCGTTTCCGGTAACGGTCGCAACGGTTTAACGGGAGAGGATGGAAACCTGCGTGGTGCAAGAAATACGGTGATTGAAGCTACCCAATATAACCTCGTATTTCTATTTGATAAACCTGAAACCGCGACAAATCTGGAAGGGATCAGTGGGCCCGGCGATAGCGGTGGTCCCGCCCTTGTAGAAATAGACGAGCTGCTCTATGTTGTCGGCGTCAGCGCTTATCAAAAGGGTAACGGATTTGAAGAGGGGCATTACGGGGTTAAAGAGTACTATTCTCGGGTATCTGCACATTATCTCTGGCTAAGAGAGATTATTGATAATGCCAGGCCAGCTCATGTGCCAGAACATTAGTAGGCGCTCTAAAATAATTATGAGTCTTAGTAAGCTATAACAATCGGCTGTTGCCGCCCCTTCCGGGCTGGGACGGTTTTTCCGCGCAGCGCGGCTTCATGTCCCCCCCAAACCGGGTGTTAAGTATGAAGGAGTATTAAAATTAAAATATTTTTAGGTGTAATAATTGGAATGTTACTTTCTATCGGTGCTATCACGTTAAAGTCTATTCTGACTCAACCAAACGAAAGGGATTTTTTAATCATTATCAGTATCAAAAATGACACCGATAATGAAATAAGCCACCTAACTATAAAAACCAATAAAGGCCAGGTTTTTTCATGTTCACTGATCAATAACCTTTGTAAGGTCGGCATTCTGAATACGGGAGACGCAAGCTTTACTGTAATGGCTGAGCTAATCTCAGGTGGCTTATTAAAAGCTAATATCGGTTATGCGGAACCCGGAACTAATCATGAGCTATTGGTTAGTGAATTTAGAGAATAAAGCACTTAATAAGGCGGTTCAACATCGTCCCGCCTAGGCCCACTGGACAGGTTCTAAGTAGTTTTTTTGTGGTTTTACTTTGTAACATATTTTACAAAAGGCTACTTAAATTCTGCCGTTTGCCACAACGTTAGGTTGTCAATATGAAAAAGCTTATATCTATAATCATTATCGGAGTTTGCTCAATTTCTGCCTATGCAGAAAAAATTGATATTAAGCCATTGGATTGTGGCCCGCTTGATCGGGGCGAGTATGGTGTTGTATTCAAAGTCTATGAATTTCCAAAAGGACAAACTTATTTTGTGAAAGGGAAGGCAGGCACAATTTGTCTAAAGTGGCTTTCGGGCGGCCTAATTACTGGATATGAGATGACACTTCCAAAAAGCGAGCTGTTTTCAGAAAGTGAACGTGTTGTTATAAAAGAATTCGTGGTTACGAGTTATGGTAAAAGCTAAACACTTAACAGGCGACTGTGGTAAAAGTTAAGGGCTAGGGTTTAGAGGTTGGGTGGCTTATGCCTGACGAATATCTGCCAGCGTTTACCAGCGCCGGTTTATTACACCGAGCTCCTCTTTGCGGTGATATGGGTTTGCTTTTTATCGCGGTTGTTTTTGGATAATTCGTGTGTGGTTGCGAAGCGTTAACCGTCGTCGACTACCTTTTGATTTTTTGCAAGTGAAGCTCGCTGATTCGCTATTGCGAAAAGGCGGCTCGATAGGAGCCGCACGAAATTTACCCCGCTACCGCATCACTTGCTTCGCGTACGTCTTTATCCTGCCATTGCAGTGCAATCACAAAAAATATCAAGCCGACGGTGGCGGTGGCGGCGCCTACGTAGCCGGTTGAGCTCCAGCCAAAGCCGGCCGAGATGGCCATGCCGCCCAGTAGCGGGCCCAGAGCATTCGCGGTGTTAAAGGCGGCGTGGTGCGAGGCAGCCGATAAGGTTTGTGCGCCGGGGGCGACGTCCATTAAATGGGTTTGCAGCGGTGGCGATACCGCTACGACGGTGCCGACTAAAAAAGTGGCGAGCAAAATGCTCCACAGCTCGGAGGTGGTTTGTGGGTAGAGCAATAAAATAAATATGCTCCACAGCAAGACGCCGCCCACGGCCTTAAACTGGTATTTATCAAACAGCCAGCCGCCCACGATATTGCCGGTAAAGCCGCCCAAACCAAAGGTGGCCATGGCGATGGGAATCCACATTTTGCTTTCGCCGGTGACGTGCAAAATGGTGGGCGCCAGGTAGCTGAATACGGCAAACACGCCGGCAAAGCCAGTGGCGCCAATCAGTAGCGCCAACCACACTTGCGGCCGGTTAAAGGCTTTGATTTCGTGTAGCGGATTGTTACGCACTTGCTGCTTGTTGAGCGGTACAAACCACACGATTAAGGCGAGCGTAAGCACCGAGATAACGCCCACTAAGGCGAATGCGTAGCGCCAGCTCATGGATTGCCCGAGCCAGGTGGCCAGCGGGTTGCCAATCAGCACCGCGAGGGTGAGGCCGATCATGACCCGGCTGACGGCCTTGCCGCGCTGGCTGGGCGGCACCAGGCTTGCAACCACCAGTGCCGCCACGCCAAAGTAAGTGCCGTGGGGCAGGCCGGCAATAAAGCGCATGGCGATTAAGCTTTCGTAGTTGGGGGCAAAGGCGCTGGCAATATTGGCCAGCGCGTAAAAGCCCATCAATAACAGCAGCAAGTGCCGGTGAAACAGCCGCGCGCCGGCAATGGCCAATAGGGGGGCGCCGATCACCACGCCCAGCGCGTAGGCGCTGATAACAAACCCTACCTGTGGTTCGCTCACGTCGAGGCCTTCGGCAATGCCGGGCATTAAGCCCATGGCCGCGAACTCGCCGGTGCCGATACCAAAGCCACCGATGGCCAGGGCAATTTCAATCATCAGCATGGCGCCTTTGCTGAGTGGCGCAGGGCTTTGTGTGGTAGCGCTGTGGGTCATGTCGACTTCCGTTGTGTAAACACCAGCAGCGCCGGCTGCACGCAGAGCGTGGCCGGTAGAGAGACGTGCGGGTGTTTTAATTATGGGGCTAGAGCTTGGTGAGAACCAAATAGTGCAGCCATTGTAACGCGCCAGCGGTGGGTGTGTCTGTTAGGCAAAGTAAAGCTCGCGGCAGTTGGTGTGGTGGGTTTTGTCACCAGGTGCCGCGAGTTTAAGTGGGGCGTGCCGGTTTCACCTTGCCAGAGGTTAACGCTCTGGCAGGGTAATATTTAGCTCCAGTACCGAGCAGTCGTCGGCGTTATCGAGCTGGACCGACACTT
>TARA_R110000850_G_scaffold49726_6_pt1 | contig 15467 bp, 11 predicted proteins | sample TARA_R110000850 | Tara Oceans TARA_R110000850 (sample SAMEA4397586) | marine metagenome | biome: Polar Biome; feature: [SRF] surface water layer (ENVO:00010504); material: water (ENVO:00002006), including particulate matter (ENVO:01000060) such as... | depth 5 m | reverse complement strand
TGATGGCTGCGCTCGCCCTCGAAGCTCATCACCGTGTCGACCATATGCTCGAGCACGCGCGGACCGGCGATATTGCCGTCTTTGGTGACATGGCCAACGAGCATCACCATCGTGCCATGTTCCTTGGCGAATTTGATGATTTCCTGCGCCGAGGCGCGCACCTGGCTAACAGTCCCCGGCGCGCCCTCGATCAGATCGCTGTGCATAGTCTGGATCGAATCGATCACGACAAAATCCGGAGCGTCGCGGCCCAGAGTGGTCAAAATATCGCGGACAGAGGTTGCAGAGGCCAATTTGACCGGTGCTTTGCCCAGTCCAAGCCGCCGCGCCCGCAGCCGCACCTGGTCCGCTGCTTCCTCGCCCGAAATATATGCTACCGAAAGCCCTGCATCGGCCAATCTCGCAGAAACCTGCAAGAGCAAAGTCGATTTTCCGATCCCCGGATCACCGCCCATAAGTGTTGCGGAACCGGCCACCAGCCCGCCCCCGACAGCACGATCAAACTCAGCGATGCCGGTCTTTCGGCGATCAGGCAGTGCGATCTCACTGTCCAACCCGACCAGCCGCACCTCGCGCCCGCCGGACTGCAGATTATGCTTGGAAGCAAACACCGTTTCGCCCGCTTCCTCGACGAGCGTATTCCACTCGCCACAGTCGCCGCACTGCCCTTCCCAGCGATGCGCGATCGAGCCGCAATTCTGGCAGACATATTTTTTCTTTGGTTTGGCCATGCGGCTTATTTAGCAGAACAAATAAAGAACGCCAGTGCTTTTGGGGCAAAATAAAATCAGGAGTAAACGGATCACACCTTCGGATAGAGATAATGATTTAAATTTGCAAACCTGCGCGCCGACACGCAAGTTAAATCGCCTTTGCCCGTATCATGATTGGCTGGCCGGTTCATGAATCTGGTTTAGCAGAGAGAAGCTGGTCAAGGAACGTACAGTTGAAATCATTGAGCAAAATCGCCCCAACGTCATCAACCACCGGATTCACGCTTGCACCCTCCTCGCCATCCTGTAGTTAAAAAGCCATGCGGCAGAAAGAACTCAGACTGGCCTTGATCTGCTATGGCGGCGTTAGTCTGGCTATCTATATGCACGGCATCACCAAGGAGATCTGGAAACTGGCGCAGGCCAGCCGGGATTTTCACGATGGCGCAAGGGTCGACCAGTGCAGCCGCGGCATTTATTATGACATATTGGAATGGCTGGAGCAGGAGACCGGCACAAGGCTGCGTGTGCTGCCGGATATTATTTCGGGGGCAAGCGCTGGCGGGATCAACGGGATATTCCTGTCGCAAGCGATATTGTCGGGGCAGTCGCTCGATCCGCTGACCGATTTGTGGCTCGACACCGCCGATGTCGACAAACTGCTGGACCCCGATGCACGTCCGCTGTCGCGCTTCTCCAAATTCTGGGCCGAGCCGATTGCGTGGATGGCGCTGGGCCGCAAGGGTGGAGCAGTCGAGCAGACTGTGTCGAAGGAAGCCCGCGAAGAGGTCAAGATGAAGCTCTCGCGTTTTGTCCGCGCACGCTGGTTTGCGCCTCCCTTTGGCGGCAAGGTGTTCAGCGGCCTTATCTGGGATGCGCTCGCTGCAGTCCAGGCAACCGAACGCGGCCCCCGTCTGCTCCCACCGGGCCAGCCGCTTGACCTATTCGTCACGGTGACCGATTTTGTCGGCCATCCCGAGAAGTTGCAACTGCACAGCCCTCCCGAAGCGCTCGAGATGGAGCATCGCATCACCATCGGCTTCTCGACCAGAGGAAAGAGAGACGATGCGATTGCGGATCCGGCAGCCCTGACCTTTGCCGGTCGCGCCACTGCAAGCTTCCCCGGCGCTTTTCCACCTTTCACAGTGCGGGAGTTGGACGAGTTGTTGGCCGAGCATGAATATGTATGGGAAGGTCGTCCTGCCTTTCTCAAACGGATATTGCCCAACCAGTTTCGTGCCGGCACGGCCGAAGATACCGTGCTGATCGACGGTTCGGTCCTGGCAAACGCTCCTTTTGCACAGGCAATCGAAGCGCTGAAGAACCGACCGGCCAAGCGCGAAGTCGACCGACGGTTCGTTTATATCGACCCGCGCCCTGATCTCGACGTCGCGAAAAGCGACAAAGCGATGCAGCGGCTGCAGGCTGCGCAGGAGGAGGAGAATGAAGCGCTGCCCGGTTTCTTCTCGACGATTTTCGGAGCCATTTCCAATATCCCCCGCGAACAACCGATCCGCGACAATCTCAACGCAATTGCCCTCCGATCCAACCGGATCACCCAGATGCGGCTGATCACCGAGAATTTGCGCGGCGAGGTCGAGGAACATGTCGAAGGCCTGTTCGGACGGACGTTTTTCCTCGACCGGCCAACCGCCGCGCGCGTGGCGGCGTGGCGGCGCAAGTCGCACGACAGGGCGGCCAAGCTCGCGGGATTTTCTTACAGCGCTTATGGCCACCTCAAGCTAGCGACGGTTATCGAGGATATTGCGCATACCGTACGGCGAGCCAAATCTGATCCCAACGCACATAACCATCCGGGATTGCGCAGCGCGCTCTGGACCGAGATACGCCGCCTTGGCCTCGACAATGTCGGACAGAAGAGCGGCGGACCAACCAAATTGGCGGCTGAATTCTTCCGCCAGCATGATCTGGGATTCCGGATACGCCGTCTTCGCTTTCTCGCCCGGCAGCTGGCCGAAGATCTCGATCGGGCCGACCCCGCTGATGCAGAGGTCATGGAAGGGATACATGATATCATCTATGATTGCCTTTCCCTCTATATCGAGCGCGAGACGATCGAATATCTTGGCGATGATTTCATTGCTCTTGCCGAACAGGCGGAGGTGCAGCCCGGGGCGATGCTGGATGCGCTGGCCAAGGCCCGCGATCTTACGACAGCCGATGCCATTGTCGACGCCAGACTGGCGGCGGCGCTGGCGGTGATACCGAAGGCGGAGAAGCGGTCGATGCTGCTCGCCTTCCTCGGCTTTCCCTTTTACGATATCGCTACCTTGCCGCTGCTGCAGGGCGAAGGGCTTGACGAATTCGACCCGATCAAGGTCGACCGCATCTCTCCCGAAGACGCCCGGACGATCCGCAAAGGCGGCGTGGCGGCGACGCTAAAAGGCATTGAATTCAACAATTTCGGCGCCTTTTTCAGCCGCAGCTACCGCGAGAATGACTATCTCTGGGGCCGGCTGCATGGTGCCGACCGGATGATCGACATCATGCTGTCCACTCTGCCCGAGTCCAAGCGCCCCGATGGCGACACGATTTTGGGTTTCAAGAAAACCATCTTCCGCAAGATCGTAGATGAAGAGGAGCCCCGGCTGACCAGGGTCAAGCCGCTGATCGCCGCCTTGCGCGAAGAAATCGAGGCGGCGACCCTCTGACTAGTGGGCGTGGTCGTCCACGTGTTCCGGTTTCTGCACGCTCTTGTATACCGCCGCGACAAAAGCATCACCCTTGATAAAGGCATCGGGATTGACGTCCCATTGCCCCGCAAGCTTCATGGCCTGCACCTGCTCCAGCGACTTGCCCTCGCCTTGCGCCTTTACCACCGCGCCGATCACCGTCTTCATCATGTCGCGATATGCGATCAGGTCCGTTTTGGTCGCCATGGGTCCATGACCGGGAATGATCTTCGTGTCGTCATTCACCATGGTCAGCACTTTGTCCGCAGCGGCCAATATCCCGCGCGCGTTGCCGCCGCTGTCCAGATCAATGAAGGGCAGACTCATCTTGTTGAAAAACAGATCCCCCATGTGGAGCACATTCGCCTTTTTCCAGAATATGATACTATCGCCATCGGTGTGACCATGTTTCATATGTTTTATCTGCACCTCGTCACCATTGAGATGAAGCTTTAGCCCGTCATGATAGGTCACGGTGGGCAAGGCCTCGACCGCAGATGCCGGGTCATTGCCGCGCCCCGACTTCTGGATACCCAGCATCCGTTCCCGAACATGGTCATGCGCCATGATCAGCGCACCAGCCTTGCCGAAATTTTCATTCCCGCCGCTATGATCGCCGTGCCAGTGGGTGTTGATCAGATATGTGACCGGCTCCGCGCCCAGACCAGCGATGGCAGCCTGAATTTTCGGCGTCAGAGGAGCGAACTGGTCGTCGATCAACACCGTTCCGTCGGGTCCGTAGGAGACACCGATATTGCCACCGGCACCAAATAATACAGCGACGCCTTCGGCCAACGGCACGACCTTGATCTCGACCCCGGCGAAGCGGTCCGCTTCCTGCGCATTGCTTTCGCTGTAGGCAGAGAGGGCCAATGGAGAGACTGCGAGCAACAGTACGGCTAGGGTTCTGGATATCGGTTTTGACATATGAAGGGTCTCCTGTTTTTTCTCGTCGATCCGGTGGTTTTGGTTGGCTATCGGTTACCCCAGCTCCATCGGTTTAGACCCGAGCCTTCGCCGGGGTGACAATTATTCTAGCGACTTAACATCGATACGCAGCAACCGCTATCCCTTGGCAAAAAACATCAAATTTACCAGCCGTCCATCCTGCGGCGTCTTGCCAAATGCCATCCCGCTATTGTGGAACATCCAAGGACTGAACAGGATCAGCCGGTTGAAGCGCATCGGCACCGTCATCACCTTCGCCCATTTTGCCGGATGGTTGGTGTCCTTGTTGACCACATCCTCGATTAACGCATTTATGTCGGAATAGCCGGCTTTGATGATCCCCGGCATATCTGTCGGAACACGTTCCAGACCGGTGCGTTTGTGGCGGAAAAATTCGGTGCCGCCTTTGCAATGTTCGGGGAGCGAGAGATAGAGAATGCCGGAATAGAAGGCCGGATCAATATGCACGCCGCTTCGCCCCTTGTCGCCTTTCAGGGTGATCCGGCAATGCAAATGGCTAGTATTCGGCGCGGCTTTCACCGGTGCGTTGATGATCCCGGAGATCCGCTCGTCGAGTCCCTGAATATCCAGCGGTCTGGTCGAGATATGGCCAGGATAATTGCCATGCTTGTTTTGCGGATCATAATCGAGCGCCAGAGCGGCGTTGCGCGCCGCCAATGGATCGGAGATAAAATCGTCCAGAATAAGCAGCGACGGCAGCATCAAAAAACTCTCCGACGAGACGGCAAAACAATCATCGCGGCGCACTCATGGAGGATATCCGCACCCAGCCGTTCATATTACGAGCGAGTAGTCTGATGAACTTTACAAACTTTACAGTGTTAAAGAAAAAGAATCCTGCCCTAGCATCGACGTCAGAAATACCCCTTAACCTACTGGTAAGATAATATAAATATTGAAGAGATGGCAGATTAGACATTTTGCATCCCTATCATGAATGGCCTGCTGTAGGACATTATTTTCTCACCCTAACCTCCAGCCATTTGTTTGGGGCCTTGGGTTCGCCAGTCTCAAACCTATTCTTTGCGACCGGCAAAGCCACCTTCGACAATCGCGCCAACCCTGCTCATGAATTCCATACCATTTGCAATCTCTTCATCGGTCAACTGGTCAGAGATCAATGCGATGAAAGCCTCTGTCCGCTCCATCATTTCATTCACCGTTGCCTGACCCTTTTTCGTCAGACGAATGACCTTCTCCCGCGCCGACGCCTTGCTTTCCTTGATCGATATCAGATTGAGATCTTTTTCCGCCATGGCGCGCAAGACTTTCGAAATCGCCGGGCTGCCCAATTCATACCATTCGCCGATCAACCGTTCGATCGTCTTGCGATGGATCGTATTGCGATCCGTGCCCTTGGAATGGATGATCCACAGGATCACCGTCTGGTGCCGGGTCAGATTGGACCCGCTCAGATGTTTTTCGACCGCCATGCCCACCGAATAATGGAACGGATAGAATAGCTTGAGGAAGTTTTGCGGGGCAGTTTCCCGTTTTATGGGATAGTCTATGCCGAAATCAGACTGCTGCTTCACTCTATACTCCATTGTTGGAATGTCCGCCCGCTGTCGTCATCCACGGATCGCCATGCTCGATGAACGAATATCATGAAAAAGTCTATTCCTCCTACTTAAAAATCAAAAACTTTTGTGCGCAAGATTCGCGATTTTAGCCCTTTGGATATCTATCATCATTGATCAGCTTTATAATTAAATCAATTATAATCAAGCAGTTAAATAAAATTTCCTTTCAATCCAGCGAGCTCAGTTGACAAATTTATTACCCAATCTCTATTGTGTCGATAAGAAACAATGTCGTTACGACATATAAATATATGAGGTTGAGGATACATGAAAACCGCGTTTAGCGCCGACCAGTTGAGCCGTCCGGAAGTGATCCGGAATCCCTATCCCTATTATGATCTGCTGCGCGATCAGTCGCCGGTTTTCGGTTATCGCGATTTTCCTCCCGGCACGATGCCGGGGGTAGACGAACCTAAACCATCCTGGGTGGTGCTCAACTTCGATGATGTCGCCGCAGTCGCCTGGGATCATGACAGCTTCTCTTCGAGGGACAGCTTGCAGGAAGAATCCTCCGCGCCTTCGCTAATGCTGGTCAATCACGATCGGCCGGAACATACCCGCCTGCGAAAAATTGCAACCAAGGTTTTTCAACCTGCATCGATCAAATCTCTGGCGCCGGCAGTAGATGCGCTGGTCACCAAGACCATGGACGATTTTTTCACAACCGACCAAACCATCGATGTCATGGCCGAATATTGTGCGATGCTGCCCAGCAGAGTGATGGCCTATCTTTTCGGCATGCCGGAAAATATGGACCACGACGTACGCAACTGGGCATCCGCCTTCATGCTGTCCGCCGACATATATCCGGAGGAACGGCAAGCTTATAATGAAGAAGCAATGGGCTTCTTTGCAGAGCATGTCAGAGAGCATATCGACCGGATTGCCAAAGGCCAAAACACGCCCGGCCCATTGCTCAACGCCTTCATCCGCACCGAAGTCGACGGCGACAGCCTGTCTTTCGAAGAAATAGTCCGCTTCTGCATGACCGCCACCGTCGCCGGGGCGGAGACAACTTCTTTCTATCTCGGCAATCTGATCGCCGTGTTCGCCGACTTCAACGACATCTGGCAGGGATTCGTCGAGGACCCGACGTTGTTCGACGCAATATATAAGGAAACCCTCCGCTTTCACGGCCCGCCGCAGCGGCTATTCCGGGTGGCAACCCGCGACATCACGATAGGCAATGCCGATATCAAGCGCGGCGATTGGGTCGCCTGTTTCTTCGGCGCGGCCAATTATGATCCGGAGACTTTTCCAGAGCCGTATGAGTTCCAACTGAACCGCAAGAATGCCAATCGCCATATGAGCTTCGGCTATGGCATCCATCGCTGTCTCGGCGCTCCGCTGGCGCAGCTGGAAGCGGAGTCCACCGCACGCATGCTGCGGGACCGATATAAGCAGATTGAACGCGCAGGCGAAGCGGTCTGGCAGGATGTCAGCCTGCTCAACCACGGGCTGCACAGCAACCCGGTAATTTTTCGCGCTCGGGATTAGAAACAGAAAATATTCAAAAACAACGGTGAGCAAAATCACCGAAAGAGGGAGGACGAGATGAACATTCGGAACAACAAGAAAGCTGTGCTCGCGACGGCCAGCCTGCTCGCCATCATGGCAGAACCAGCTCCGCTTTACGCCCAGCAGGACGCCAGCGAGGAAGCGCAAGAAAGCACAGGTGATGTCATCATCGTGACCGCCAATCGCCGCGCAGAATCGATTCAGGATGCACCTTTGTCGATCACCGCATTCGGTGGCGATGAACTCGCCAACCGGTCGATCACCTCGATAGAACAAGTCGGTGCCATCGCGCCCGGTGTCCAGATTTCCACCTATCAGGGCGACACATCAATCTTCATCCGCGGCATCGGCACACCAACGATCATCGCCGGCACCGACAGCTCGACCGCGACCTATATCAACGGCGTCTATATCAGCCGCCCCGCGGCAATCGGTCCGCAATTTTTTGATATCGAACGTATCGAAGTGCTCCGCGGACCACAGGGCACGCTCTATGGCCGCAATGCGACTGCGGGTGCGGTCAATATCGTGACCAATCGCCCGTCCGATATTCTCGAAGGCAATCTCCAGCTGACGGTCGGCAACTATGATCGATTTCGGGTCACCGGTGCCTTGAGTGGACCAATCAATGACGCGATCCGCGCACGCCTCGCCTTTCAATGGGAAGATCGCGACGGCTATGCGACGGTGACCAGACCCGACAACAGTACCGAGCGGGTGGAAGACAAAGAGGATTATTCTATCCGGCTCACAGTGGAGGCCGATCTCTCTCCCGACGCTACCCTGACCCTCAACGGCGACTATTACCGCGCCGACGACAAGGCTAATGCCTATTTCTACGCCAGCGCAGGCTATGCCGACGAAATTCCGGGCTGGTACGGGACGCGCGAAGGGTCGCAAACCCTGCCTTATTTCGGGATGAAAAATGCGGGCCGTGTTTCCGAAGCCGCTTCCCGCGGCATTTATTCCGATGCCGCCTATTTCAACAAGGTCGAAAATTGGGGCCTCGGAGCCACGCTCGACTGGGATATCGCCGAATATAATCTGAAAGTCATCGGCAGCTATCGCGATACCAACCCGGTTTCACAAAATGAATTCGATCTGTCGGATGCCTATGTCAATTATGTCGGGCGCGAGGAAGATCATTGGCAGTGGAGCGGCGAAGTGCAGCTGAGCTCGCCCACCGACAAACCCTTCTCGTGGATTGCCGGCGCTTATTATTTCGAAGAGCGCAATATCATCGACAATGATATTTTCGGCAATTTCTGGGAACCCATTCTCATTCAGGGTTTCACGGATTTGCAAGCAGCCGGTGTTCTGCCGCCCTTCCCAGTTGTCTTTCCCGACAGCGACCTGTGTTGCGAATTGCATCTGAGCGGCGAACAGGAGACCAAGGCCTGGGCCGCCTATCTCGATACGCAATGGGAAGTCTCGGACCAGATCACCGTCCGGCTGGGCGGTCGCTATAGCGAAGAGCGGCGAGACGGTCGGCAGAATTTTGATCTCGTGATGCTTCCCGATATCCGAATCGCGCCGAACACGATCTTCTTTCCCGATGCGATCAGTGAAGACCGCGATGCGGCGCAGCCCGATCCGTTCGGCTTCATCATCGCTCCCGTCAACGGCCCGACGACCTTCAGGGCATTCACGCCCAAGCTCGGTATAGATTTCAAACCGAGCGACGACGTGATGCTCTACGCCTCTATCCAGCGCGGCTTCAAAAGCGGCGGCTATAATATCGGCAGCAGCCAGCGCGACCCGTTCGAGCCGGAAAAAATCTGGTCCTATGAAATTGGTGCCCGCACCGAATTGCTCGACCGCGCCCTGATGCTCAACGGCTCGGCATTCTGGTATGACTATACCAACCTGCAGGCGCAGGACAGCGTTGGCAATCAGCCGATCATCCGCAATGTCGGCAAGGCAAGAGTACGCGGTTTTGAAGTCGAAACCGTCGCCCGCCCGACCGACTTCTTCCGGCTGGAAGGCGCGCTGACCTATGTTGATGCGCAATTTACCGAGGGCCAGCTGACAGAACCATTGCGTCCCGCTCCGCTGACTGACGCTCCCGGCTCGCTGGTCCGCAATCTCGACGGCCTGCGTCTGCCGCGCGCGCCGCGCTGGAAGTTCAGCCTTGCCGGTCAGGTGGAGCAGCCAGTGGGTGATGCGGGTCATGTAACGGCACGCGCCGAATATCACTGGCAGAGCAAGACCTACTTCACTGTCTTCAACATCGATGCCGCGTCACAGGAAAGCTATGGCCTGCTCCGCGCCAGCCTCGGCTTCACCAGCGCCGATGACAAGTGGAGCGTCCGCCTGTTCGGCGACAATCTGACCGGCGAGACCTATTTCACCAACCAGATACTGACCGGCACCGTCTACGGCGCGGAATTTGTCGGGCCGCTCGGCACACCGGCGACCTATGGCGTCGACCTGCGGTTCAATTTCTGATGCCAATTGTTCAAAAATATAAGGAAGAATATCCATGATCGCCCCGATTGACGTGACCAAGAATATCTTCACCGCCTTTGGTGCCGCGGACGTCGACACGATCGTCCAATGGCTGCACCGCGATGTCCGGATCGAGTTTTATGGTCCTGAGGTCATTCCCTATGCCGGAACCTACCAGGGCCTCGAGCAGGCGCGCAGCTTCTTCGAAACGGTATTGTCCTCGGTCGATATCCACCAGTTTGATCCGGAGGAGTACATCTGCGAGGGCGACAAGGTCGTCGTCACCGGTCACCTCCGCCTCACCGCCCGCTCTACCGGACGACAGATCGAGTCAGACTTCGTCCATGTCATCACCGTGGCGGACGAAAAATGGCTCCTGTTTCGCGATTTCATGAACACCGTCGAAGCCGCCAACGCTTTTGCTGCGTAAATCAAACCCTCGGCCATCAATCACCGCAGTTTTTCCAGGGTTGATGCGTTGATCCGGCTTTTACCAGGAGGCCTTGATTTGTGGCCGTCCCGATCTTCATGTTCGAAACCGGGAGACAGGGTGAAATAATTACAGCACCACCAGTTAATCGGCCCCGATTCTGACCGTTCCTAATTTTGATTGATGATTTGGCGGAAACATTCCAATTCGGATTGGCGGTATCCCCACACATGTCCAGTTCGATGCAGCTAAGAAACAAGCTTCTGAACATCAATCAAGCGGGTCGGGTTGGCTGGTCCCTTCCTGACCCGCTTACTATCCCGTTCAAGCCTGGAGCCACCGCAAATTATATAGCGGATCAAGTTACGATCGGTGGAGTGACGTCCTTCTGGTTGAGACTGCAGCCCGATCTCTCATTGCCGGAAAAGCAGCATTCACCGCAATTTTATCAGAGAACTGCTGAGCCCGACGATTACGGCAGATATGCGATCGTGGACATCAAGCTTCTTGAACAGACGCCGGATATAGGTGTCTACCGTCGCTTCGGAAATGGCCAATATGGTTGCCATATCTCCATTCGATTTGCCGCGAGAAATCCAGTATAAGACCTCGCTTTCCCGTTCAGAAAGTGTCGCTGCACCGTCGCCAGTTTCATTGATAATCGAACAAATTCTTCTGTGGCAGGACTGGGCAATGCTTACCAACGGCCTGACAATTTCCGCATCGCTTGAATCGATGGTTTTACCGAAATTCATCGATAGATAGGAGTTTCTGCTCTTCGGACCGAAAAGCGGGACTGCCACGCCATCTATAAAGCCCTTCTCGATCGCAACCTTCAAAAAATGCCTTTGTTTTCCTGTCAATTTTTGATCGGCAACGGCCTCCTGCCACGTCATCACATGGCCAACAGACATGACATGATCGGGAATGGGATCGGATTCCATGAAATCCGGATCCAGGTAAGCGGCCACTATGTCTTGCGGGTATCCGGAATGAAACACCGACGAACGTTTTGATACCTGAGAATAAAATGGTGGGGTGATGTGATATGATATGGCTGCCACACCGTTGGCCATCAATAGATCAGACAGATCATTCAGCTCCGAATAGACCGAACTCCCGTCTTTTACCGGATCCCATTGAAATATCACACTCTAGCCACACATTTCTAGCCGGAATGTCCATTCAAATACGGCCAAAAATCCTGATCACTAGCCCTCGAACATAACATTACGACGAGACGTCTATAGCCGAAGTGAAATTGCAGGATAGGATAGAAGTGCCATAAATGCTCAAAAGCCGGCCATTGATCCGAAAAATATGTCACGCAATAGCGTGACGTGTGTTCAAACGGCATGCCCCATAAAGCAGCCGCGAAACGAATCTCCTAAAAAAGATGAACTGAATATTATGACTTATGAATTCGAATTAATATTCCATCTATTTTTATCAATATGAAAATTTATATTGATCAAATAGTTACCATCCGGAAAAACAGAAGTGAATTATTTAACGAACAATATTTCGCCAGTAAATTCTGGGACATAATATTGTTGTTATATAGCCATGGAACAAATGGCCTTCCGGCGGATGCTAATGGAATTTCCAGAAGCCTCGATCTTAACCATCGTCAGGTCGTGCGATATTTGAAGGTCCTTTTGGCCGACGGTATCATTTGCGGCTTTGAACAGACGGTCGAGGGATGCTTGAACGTTGCCTGTGACAATATCTCACTGACCAAGACCGGTTTCGGGAATGTCGAAACTATAATGCAACAAACACGCAACATTGCTGCCTCGAATCACGAAGCAGCAAAGCATTTCATCGCCCCGCAGAAACAGGAAAACGACAGATATAGCGCGGCTTCCGACTAGATAATCTCGAAACCGCACCGCTACTGCCGCAGACGACGCGAATTTACTCGGTCAAATCTTCCCAGGCATCTTTCAATTTTCCGAAAAAACCGGTCGAATTGGGTGTTTCGTCACCGGTTTCGGTTGCCTGAAAATCACGCAGAATTTGCCGCTGCTGTTTTGACAGCTTAGTTGGCGTTTCGACCTCGATCTGGATCACCATATCGCCATTGCCGCGTCCGCGCAGAACCGGCATGCCGGCACCGCGCTGATGGATTTGCTTACCGCTCTGGATTCCCGCCGGAATACGGATGGCATGTCTTTCACCATCGAGACCGGGAATGGTGATTTCACCACCCAAAGCAGCCAGAGTGAAGCTGATCGGCGCGCGAGTGAACAAGGTGGTTCCTTCACGTTCAAAAATATCATGCCGGAACAGGTGAATGAAAATATAGAGATCGCCAGCCGGGGCTCCACGTGCGCCCGCTTCGCCCTTTCCGGACAGACGTATACGCGTGCCGGAATCAACACCCGCAGGGATATCAACTTCCAGAGTCTGCGGTTTGTCTACCCTGCCTTCGCCTTGACAGGCGTGGCACGGGGTTTCGATGACTTCGCCACGCCCCTGACAACTGGTGCAGGTCCGCTCGACCACGAAAAAGCCCTGCTGTGCACGGACTTTTCCGTGTCCCTGACAGGTATCGCAACGTCGAACGCCAGTACCCGGCTCTGCTCCGGAACCGTCGCATTCATCGCAGCCCACCGATACATCGATTTCTATTTCAGTATGCTTGCCATGAAACGCATCTTCGAGCGTGATTTCCATGTCATAGCGCAGGTCTGCGCCTCGAACCGGGCCGCGCTGCTGCTGCTGACCACCAAAGCCACCACCATTGCCGCCGCCAAAAATAGTTTCGAAGATATCGCCAATGTCATTGAAAGCTGCGCCGCCAAAACCGCCACCGCCGCCAGCGTTGTTGCCGCCGCCATTGGTGAATGCAGCGTGGCCATAGCGATCATAGGCCGCTCGTTTCTGAGGGTCCTTCAATACATCATAGGCTTCGCTGATCGTCTTGAACTTGGCTTCCGCTGCGTCATCGCCGGGATTCTTGTCCGGGTGCCACTGCATTGCAAGCTTGCGATACGAAGATTTCAGGGTCGCGCCATCACAATCGCGCGACACATTCAGTTGCTCATAATAATCGATTTCGGATGCCATACTCATGCTTCCCCCAAAGCGAGAGGATCGTCGCCCCGGCAATAGCGGGAGACGCTGGCGTTAAATCCAGCGAATCCCGCTTGCTCGGGAACGACGTCCCAATATTTACTCAGCCGCCTTGGCGTCATCTTTCTTGTCACTGTCGTCAGAGTCATCCACTTCGGAGAACTCGGCATCGACAACATCATCGTCTGCAGCCTTGGCTGCCGCATCGGCGGCAGCGGCATCACCGGCGTCGCCGCCAGCAGCCTGCTCGGCTTCATAGATCTTCTGACCCATTTGCATGGAAACCTGTGCCAGCGCTTCAGACTTGGTCTTCATCGCTTCGGGATCGCCGCCTTCGATGGCTTCCTTGGTATCCTTGACTGCTGCTTCGATCTGGCCCTTCAAGTCGGCGTCAATCTTGTCGCCATGCTCTTCAAGCTGTTTCTCTGTGGTGTGGACAAGGCTTTCCGCGTTGTTCTTGGCTTCCGCCTCGGCACGCCGTTGCTTGTCTTCTTCCGCAAATTTCTCGGCGTCCTGAACCATCTGGTCGATATCGCTATCGCTCAGACCGCCAGAAGCCTGGATCTTGATCTGCTGTTCCTTGCCGGTGCCCTTGTCTTTCGCCGACACGTTGACGATGCCGTTGGCGTCGATGTCAAAAGTCACATCGATCTGCGGCACGCCGCGTGGTGCGGGAGGGATACCAACCAGATCGAACTGGCCGAGCATCTTGTTGTCCGCCGCCATTTCGCGTTCGCCCTGGAAGACACGGATCGTCACAGCGCCCTGATTGTCATCAGCGGTCGAGTAGACTTGCGACTTCTTCGTCGGGATCGTTGTGTTGCGATCGATCATGCGGGTAAACACGCCGCCGAGAGTTTCGATGCCCAGCGACAATGGTGTCACGTCGAGCAGCAATACGTCCTTGACGTCGCCTTGCAAAACGCCGGCCTGAATAGCCGCGCCCATGGCAACAACTTCGTCAGGGTTCACGCCAACATGTGGTTCCCGGCCGAAGAATTTCTCTACGGTTTCGCGAACCAGGGGCATACGGGTCATACCGCCAACCATCACGACATCGTCAATGTCCTTGGCTTCGACGCCAGCGTCCTTGAGAGCTTTTTTGCAAGGTTCAAGCGTCCGTTTGACGAGATCGCCCACCAGCTTTTCCAGATCGGAGCGGCTGATCGCCTTGACCAGATGCTTCGGTCCGTTTTGATCTGCGGTAATGAACGGCAGGTTGATCTCGGTCGTCTGCGCGCTGGACAGTTCGATCTTTGCTTTTTCAGCAGCTTCCTTGAGACGCTGCAGAGCAAGCTTGTCCTTGGTAAGGTCGATGCTTTCGGCTTTCTTGAAGTCAGCGGCGAGAAACTCGACCAGCTTGGCATCAAAATCTTCACCGCCGAGGAACGTGTCACCGTTGGTCGATTTCACTTCGAAAACGCCATCGCCGATTTCCAGGATCGAAATATCGAACGTACCGCCGCCAAGGTCATAAACAGCAATGGTTTTGCCGTCATTCTTGTCGAGACCATAAGCCAGCGCCGCAGCGGTTGGCTCGTTGATGATACGCAATACTTCGAGACCGGCAATCTTGCCCGCATCCTTGGTTGCCTGACGCTGGGCGTCGTTAAAATAGGCAGGCGTGGTAATCACGGCCTGGGTCACGGTTTCGCCAAGATAGGCTTCTGCCGTTTCTTTCATCTTCTGCAAAGTATAAGCAGAAATCTGTGACGGGCTGTAATCTTCGCCACCGGCTTTCACCCAGGCGTCACCGTTGCTGCCCTTGACGATTTCATAAGGAACAAGTTCCATGTCCTTCTTCGTCATCGGATCATCGAACCGGCGACCGATCAGACGCTTCACGGCGAAAATCGTGCTTTCCGGATTGGTCACTGCCTGGCGCTTGGCCGGCTGACCAATCAGGCGCTCGCCATCCTTGGTGAATGCGACGACGGACGGTGTGGTCCGTGCGCCTTCTGAATTTTCAATAACCTTTGGCTTTCCGCCATCCATAACGGCAACACAGCTGTTGGTGGTGCCCAGATCGATTCCA
>TARA_R110000850_G_scaffold273392_3_pt1 | contig 15479 bp, 12 predicted proteins | sample TARA_R110000850 | Tara Oceans TARA_R110000850 (sample SAMEA4397586) | marine metagenome | biome: Polar Biome; feature: [SRF] surface water layer (ENVO:00010504); material: water (ENVO:00002006), including particulate matter (ENVO:01000060) such as... | depth 5 m | reverse complement strand
AGAGGATAATAATCCATTGTAAAGACTTAAGGAACCATTAGGCATTCTAACAAATGCATTGTACTGGTCTTTTGTATAACTAACGTGAGCTATTCCTTTATCTTCAGGTAAAGACATTACACGTCCTGGTAAATCTGAGTATAATAAATTCTTTACTACATCTTTCTTTATCTTTATACTATCGAATGCAGATACAACATCTCCAGGTATTGTAGGATTACCCATCTTCATGGATTCAAACAACCTAAGCCTAACCAATCTATCTCTCTCTTGTTCTATAGCTAAAAGAAGTTCTCTAGGGTCTATAGAATTATCCGTACTTACATCTCCTGAATTAAGTATCCTAAGTATCTGCTCTGCTAATTGTTTTTTTGTAGTAGCCATTTATATTCCTGTTTGTCGTTTACCTTCACTGTATTGAGCTAAATCACCCTCTCTAAGGTTAATACCTACAAAAGATAATATTCTAACTGCAATCTCATTAAACACCTGTTCAGGCCACTCTAAATCAATGGAGTTAGCTGCATCGTACTCAGGCTTTGAAGTTGGAGTTGTAAAAGCCCATAATGCTTTAGCTGGTCTTCTTAAATAAACAAAATCAACAGAACCTATGTCTTTAGGATGATACTGAACTCCTTCGCTATAGAAAGTTAATATTGGATACTCTCTTGTAGGAGCTACAATAGAAGAACCAAGAATATTAGCTAACTCAAAATCATCTATAGGTCTAACGCTTACAACTTTATTTACAATAGAAGCTTTAATGTTTTTTCTCTTCTCTTCTTTACTACAGCCTGGACAATCTGAATTCCTATCCTTACTTGATATCGAACTGTCTAAGTATGTGGATGAAGCTGAAGAAAAGTGTAGGTAATCTAAAGGATATTCCATTATACCTGTTGAAGGGACATAAAGCGTTCCTCTAACTATAAATTCTCTTAAATCATCAGAGATTTTCTGAGTTTGATTGTATGCAACTCTAGGGATTGGTCTTCCTGGCTGATACTCAGCAGGGTTCCCGTATCTCTCCATAAATAATTGCATCTGAGCTCTATCAACTGATAAGTTGAACTCTGAGGGTTTTATAAATCCAGATTGCTCTTTGTTAGCAACAAACTGAACAAACTTATATAATTCGTCAATATTTATAGCCATTTATTTTGTTTTATGATTCGTAATAAGCTACGATGATATTAAATTCTCCACTAGTCACATTCCCTACTCCTAGTGTAACTGTTACAAATCCAGTTCCAGCAAGCTTACCTGCCACTCCAACTCCTTTTTTAATTCCATTTAAAGTTGAATAAGGAGAGGACGCTAGAGTTGTTGATGCCATAAAATAATCATCATCAGTTGCTAAAGAGCCATCTGAAGTTGTTGAGGTTAATAATCCTACTTTAACTGTAGCTCCTGATTCACCTACTGGGACTACTATATTTTCAATAACACTCATAGATGGTAATAAGATAGCTCCAGATGGAATCTTTTGTCCACTCGTTGAAACAGGAAGCTCAATAGTTCCAATTTCACCTCCATACACTCCAAAATCATACTTAAACACTAATATCTTAATTCCTGTATTAATTGTAGACCAACTTCTAACTCCATCTGTATTTGATGTTAAAAATTGCCCCGTAGATGTTGGGTTGGGTATTAATGGTTCTACATCTTCAGTTATAGCCTTAGTGTCTTTAATAACAGTACCTGCCTTCCATACCCCACCTATATATCTTGTTTTAATCTCTACTGTTTCTGTAGCTCCTGTTCCGTAATTAGCAGAACTCAAAACAGAACTAAATACAGTAACAACACCAGTTGTAGTTAAGTTAGCATTCCAAACTACAGTAAATTCATCTCCCTCTAATGGGGTTCCTCCTGTAGGTAGGTTAATTGTATATGCTCCAGCAGATATATCATGAGTTCCTGATACATGTATAATTCCAGATGTAGTATCTACGGTAGGAGTAAATGAGCCTGCTGCTACTATAGATGTGATTAATTCAGTGCCATTCTTAGGAATGTTAATGTTTGCAGCTCTAAGTTTAGCGTCAGTAATTACTGCTCCAGGAGCTCTATTGATTTCGTACCATATATCGTTATCAGCATTATACTGTAGCATTAAAGAAAATTTATCATCAGAAGTAGAGAATGCCGCAGCACTGTCTAAAGCTAAGATACCAACACCTGTAGGAGCTGAACTAGAATTGTCTGTAGCAGCCTCTGCTGAACCCTTATCTAATACAGTAACTACTCTTGCGGAACTTTCTCCTACAATAATTAGAATATCTCCATCTGTTGCGTATGCATTAGTTTCGGTTATACGGAAAACATTATCTGTAGCCGTTGCTCCTTGTGTATCAATTCTAAGCCTTTGAATACTTCCTTTTCTAGTGTAAGGAATCACTCCAGTAGCTATTGTAGCGTCATCCACTAAGAATCTATTATTCAATCCTATAGATGTAACATAATTAGTGATATCTGTAGCTCCAGCTATAGAACCTTCAGTTCCAGCTGTATTAATAAAGTATTTTCTGTCTCCAGTGATACTTGTAGAGTTATCGGCTAAAGTTGCATTGATTAATGCCTCCTTTAATACTGATTGCATTCCCTTATTATTGTTTACTATGTTAGATAATATTTCGTCACTTATATTAGTGATGTAAAGATATCCACTCCCGTTTCCTAAATTATTTATTGCCATTTTATTTTGTTATTATTCTAAATGTTATATTTATATTACTTGCGTAATTAGATAAGTTTCTATTCGTTACAGGTTGATTGGTTTCTGAATCTAATAATCTAAAAACAAAACTACCAGTTCCAGTTGATGATTTACTTACTACATCAACTTTAAGTCCGTTATCCTCATATGTATTAGGAGTTAATGAAAAGGAATCTTGATTTACTACTATATACATATCTGAAACAGTAAACGAGCAATTTAAGTCATCAAAATTACCATCTCCAATATTATCAAATACAGCTACCGTAGTGCTATCGAATAAATAAGATGAAGTGAATAAAGGAGTTACAGCTATTGTACTAGCAGAACTATTTATTGATAAATCATATACTTGCTGAATCACACCTGAATTCAAAGCAGATATATCAGTGGATATTGTAGCTATTTTAGCCTGAACAGCAGCTAATTCATTTTTTGCAGCATTTAAGTTCTCTGCCACATAATTTATATTACCTGCTACTACAGTACCTAAATCTATTTCATAAACTATAGGGTCGGCAGATGTTCCTGTTCCCGTAGAGGTTATTCTTAAATTAGAAGAAGCTGCTGCTAACTCATAAGATACAGATGAAGTTCCAGATACAATAGGAACTAAAGCTGGAGCACCATCTACTCCATAGCAATCACATTCAGTGTTGCATTCAGATATATTTTTAATCTCCGTTAAATAACCATCGGCATCATCATTTAACCCACAAGTAACGGATTGATTATATAGAGTCACTAATCTAGTTACATCCTCTATTTTATTTTTATAGTTTTCAGCTAATGATTTATTCATACACTTAGCTTCTTCATACCTTGTGTTTAATGCCTTTAAGCAGCAATAAACATTACACAACCCTACACTGCTACTAACAGTTGAAGATGCATCGTATTGTATTGACTCTCTAACGCTATAAGTTTGGTTTGTACCCATTCCTGTATTTAACTCTACAGAATAAGTGTTAGTTACTTGCGATGTCCAGATACCAGTAGTTATTCCAGTGTACGTTATTACTGAAGAGCTACCTGTGTTTGCTGGAGAAGGTATAGCTGCTCCTGCTGAATCTAAAGCCCCTAAAGGAGCATATACTGAATGTGCTTTCGTCTCACTATTCAAAGTATATAATCCTCCACTTAAGTAATCAGTGGAATCTGTCGATGTAACTTGAGAAGCAATATTAGAAATAGCTATAGATAAAGCTGGTACTATAGATGTGAATGCAAAAGTAAAGGATTTAGTTATAGCTACCTCTACCGTTCCTGCTCCTGCGTCATCGTATATAGAGTAGGCTACAGTCCAATCCCCATTAAAAGGAGTTGTACCTGAAGCTGGTAAAGCCGTTGTTACCATTAAATCTCTTGAAGCCTGACCACTTGGACTAAAATCTCCAGTCGGTATTGTTATATCAGGTACAAGATTGGTTCCTGGAGTGTTTAAAGCTCCAAATGTAGTGCTTACAATACTTACAACCCCATGTACAGGTGTTGTGTATCCTGTGTAATCAGTTGTATCGCTAAAAGTGACTTCGATAGAAGCTGTGTTAAAGAGTAAATCAAATGTTATCGGCATGGTGTATGTATATAATTGTTACAAATATAATGAATTTCTCCCAGTAAACCTACCATTCTATAACAAAGCTGACCGTTAAATCAGACTCATCTAAAAGGTGTTTATTGGTTACATCAATCGCATTGTATGTTATTTTAAACTGTATGTTATTAGTGCTTTTATCTATTACTTCTATCTCATATCCCTCTAAATCAACCAATCCTTTTATAGATGTAGGGGTTAAGCTAGTGCTATTAATATCTATGTAAAATAGATTGTTATTACTTATTGAGCTATTATCAGCGTGAGAGTTCAGCACACTATAAAATATACTTGTGTTATTAGCTACCTCTGTATTAGTGATTATACTAGAATTCTCATTAGTCTTAATTAAAGATGAAAATGATATTGTACTTACATCTCTTACATGTGAATCTGCATTGAATCGATGCATAGTAGATAATGCTTTCTGCAAAGCTACATCTGACTTTAGAGTTTCTGATGCTGTTCTTTCTGAAGCTAAGTCGGTTGTTAAATCTGAAGATAAATCAACAGTATATATATAAGGGTCTCCAGTTGTTCCTGCACCCGTCTTTACAGAAGTTATAAAAGGACTGCCAATCTTCACTATAGCATAATCACCTTTATGCCCTACTTTTTTATTAATAAGCTTATCGCTGTTTTTTCGTTTGAAGTCTGATGACTCTGTATTTTGATTTCTCATAGTTATATTGCGAATGTAGTTCCTGTTGATATACTAAGATTAGCCACTGTAAATAAGGATTGAGCAAGAGTTACTCTAGCTGATGTCCCTACATGTATAACTAATGAAGCATCGTTATTTTGAGCTCCAAGAGTTAAGTTGTTTAAATCAATTCCAGTACCTAATGTTAATGATGTGAGTTGATTGTTAGAACAATACAATCCAGTTAAAGCAGTATTAGTGCTTACATTAAGGCTGGTGAGATTATTAAAATTAAAGTCTAAAAAAGTTAAAGCAGTATTTTGACTTACATCAATGCTTGTGAGTTGATTACCACCGCAAGCTAAAAAAGTTAAAGCAGTATTAGTGCTTACATCAAGGCTTGTGAGTTGATTCCAATGAATCAATAAGTCAGTTAAAGAAGTAAACCCTTCGATACCCGTTAAATCAGAAATACTACTCCAACTTACATCTAAGGTAGTTAAAGAGCATATGTTAGCATTACTCACTGAGCCATCTATACTTCCCGAATCTATTCCTAAAGCTATTAATTTATTCTCAAAATTTCTATCAGGTATAGCTGTAGTTCCTGTACAACTATTATTAACAATGTATGTGCATGCATTATTAACATCATCTATGTCTGCATCTGCATTGTAGTTAGATGCTAAAGGGTCTGTACATCCGAATACAATAGGATAGCTTGTGCAGGACATATAATTCCAGTAAGCATTGTTATCATGTCCTGGTTCTTCATTAAGAACTGAAGAAGCATTAAAACCTCCCGTTGGAATTAGATATAACTCGTAACATAATTCATAAGTAGTTCCTGAAGCCGAAGTTAATTCATATTTAAGGTAGTCTCCTACATTGTAGCTTCCTGCCATTTGAGTAGCTGCCGACCAGTAGTTAGAATCAGAACAAGGACAAGATGTTGGTTTATCAGGCTTTCCTTCTCCAGAACCTCCACTGCCTTCTCCAGAACCTCCACTGCCTCCTCCAGAATTACCTCCCGTAACCATAGAATCGTTAACTGTAGGGTCTCCACAGCAGCTTAGTGAGGTTATGTCATCTAAGTTGGCTATCTCTAGTATATCCCATAGCTCTTGGAAGTCACCTCCACATTGAGAGTCATCTCCAGTACTATATAATACCATTAGCTCTATTGCTCTTTGGTATTTAGCTTTGTTTTTCTTTATATTGATTATATCTCTATCGCATACAGAATCATCATACCTTTTCTTGATGTTCTTCATGAATTGATTTATAACACATGCATCTATATTACAATTAACTGAATCTGTATCTGAACCTGTGATTGTTTTCTTAAAACATGCTCCAATAAAACTATTTGGATATCCAGCTACAGTAGGGGTAGTCCATACTATGTCTGTAGTAATAACACTATTCCATCCACCAGCATATAACTCGTGAGATGTATACGAACCTCCCGTAGTTACTAATGGAGCTCCTAAAGATAACTGAGAGAATAATTCATGGGTTCTTGTGAATGTATATGGAGTAGCTGATACAATATAATCAGTCATATCATTACTCTCTATCCTTCCATCGCATTTGTATGTTAATGAAGCGTTTATTTCTAAATCATTGTATAAATCTAAATCTGAAGCATTGATATAAACAATCTTAGAGGATTGAGAAGTTATTGTTCCTCCGAAGTGCCAATTAAAAGTTATTTTGTAAACATCGTCAATGTAATCAGTTGATGAATATCTAGGGATAGGTATCAAGAAATTCTCCCCTAGTTTAGATGAGGAATCATATGTCCTTAGATTAGAGAAAATATTATCTATTGTAATGTCCTCTAAACCTGTGTAAGCTGGAGTGCCATTAGAGTGCTCTATATCTATACCTATCGTATGAGGAACTGGACTAGTTCCACCAAGATAATCATTATTATCTCTAAATTCAAACATCCCTGAATTAAGATTTAGACAGATGTCTAAGGAATCTACTGTTGGATAGATAATTGCAGCCATAATTTATACAATTTTTATTGACACAAATATAGTGAATTTTATCTATATAAAAAAGGGGATATGAATAAACATACCCCCCTTAAAACAAATTACAAATATAAGATACTGCTACGCTTTAACTGTAGCTTTTTCTTTTACCTTAATTGGAGCAACTTCTCCAGCTAAGACTTTCTTTATTTTCTTAAATACTTCTTGACCTTCGTCTCCAAATGTATAATCTACAAAATGAGCTTTAGGGTCTATTCCGACAGGTACTGTTGTGATAACTTCTTTAGCACCGAATCCCCAGAATATTTGTCTCTTTGCAACATTAACAACAATTACTCCTTCGTCTTCAGCATCTAAAACTACCTGCATTCTTTCTGTTTTTGGATTAGAGATTTCATCTAAGAATAGTTGAGGCTGATTTTTAGCCATAACCATCATATCATGTTTAACCTCATACATACTTCTATCAACATTAACTCCAAGAGCTCTAGCATACCCAATCATCTTCTGAGCGTCCATCTCCATTAGTAACTCCATTGCATGGAATTCCACTTCAAGATTTTCAAGATTCTTTTGAGCATCTACCTCTCCATCTAAAGTTTCATATATAATACGTTTAGTAGTCATCCTATCTGGATTTGATTTATTCCAGTTAGTAGCTTGAAGAAATTCTCTTAATGTTACTTGTTGGTATTGTACTATTAAGATACCATTTGCAAAAACGATATCTCCTAATACAGGATTGTCAGATGTTTGTTCATCTAAGTATATAGATTGTTCACCAATCGCATACCTAATCATTCTGTTTCTTCCTGTTTCTTCGTCATATATCTCATCTTCAGATGGGATTCTATGGCTTACAGGATAATTTTTTCCTGCAATAGAAGGCTTTTCATTCCTTCTCGTCAGCTGAAAAACAACTGGCTTTCTTTTCTTGTTTGTCATTTTTTTAAAATTTAATTAATAAAAAAGAAAGGGAGGAGACAAATCCTCCCTCTCTATTATTGTTTAGAAACTACACTAATTCAATTAGTGCGAATCTATTGTTTGCAAATCCTTCAAAACCTCTTTCAGTTCTGTAATGAGCTTTCATGTTATCCTCATCGTTAGTAGGGTTAGCTAATCCAGCAGAACCTGTTAACCAGTGCTCCATCTTTCTTGAGTAACCTCCAGCTTCTTTATAACGAACTCTTAAAGAAGGAATAGACTCTCTAGTTTTAGCATCTCTTCCAGCGTCTCCAGGAATAACTAATCCCATTCCAGCGTAATCAAAACCAGTAGCTCCCATCATTGGAGAGTAACTTAAAGTATCATAGATTTTCTTATGGAAAGTATATCCACCTCTACTGAAAGAACTAAATCCAAAAGCAAGAGCGATTTCTTTGTTTCCATTAAAAGCTCCATACTGAACTCCTCCATTAGTAGCCTGAGCAGTACCCATCATTGAATCATCAATATCAAGTGATAAATCAAGACCAGCCCATATAGTATTCTCTTTAGCTCCTTTCTGAGCATCTAAAGCTTTAATCATTGTATCAAACTGAGCAGTACCGAATGCACCAGCAGTATAAGTCTGTGAATTTCCACTTCTCATAAAGTCAACAAGACCTTCAGTTCCTGAAATACCTCCAGCACCAATTGTTCCTGGTAAGTTTGTATTTGTAGCAACTTGACCTAAAAGCATTTGAGTCTCACAGTAGTTATTGAAACGCTTGTAAGTATCTCCTTCACCTTTTAAGTACCATAAGTAACCAGATTTTCCAGTAGCAGCATCATTCACTTTGAACCAGATTTTATTAGTAGCCTCTGAACCAGTAACCTCGAAAGAGTCTTTTAAAATCATTGTGTTGTTCTCGTAGTGGTTAGCAGTTGGAGTAATTCCTTTTGGTTGACCAGTACCTTCTTCGTGCTCATTACCGATAATGATGTATATATCAGAAGCAGCCATTGGAGTCCATGCAGCATTCTTATAAGGAACTAATGTTGCAGTAGCATCAGTAGTAGAACGAACAGTACATAATGCAATCTCTCCGTGCTTGTTCTGCACGATATCACCTTTTCTTAAGAAGAATGAACCATCAGCAGCAGCATTAGATGAAGAAGCATTAGCCATTGTAATTGAAGTACCAGCAGCAGCAATAGTTACAGCAGCAGCAGTAAAGTTTTGGTGTAACCAGTCATCCTCATAATGTTCAAATTTTCTTTGAGAAACAGGAGCCATTGCTCCTACAGAATCTAAGAAACCCATTAAAGATTGGTCTCCATATCTACTTACAAAATCCTCAGCAACCTCTGGTTTATGAAGACTTAATGTAGATACATAATTTTCGCTTGTAGCGACCTGAAAAGCACTTGGAATTCCAGGAGTTGTAGTATAAGCCATTTTTTTATTTTTTTAGCATTAATATTTATTACATATTTTTTCTAAGTTCAGCAGCAATTTGTGCATCCATAGAAAGTGGTTTGTTAGAATCACCTCTGCTATCAGGGCTGTAAGATGGATTTGTGATATCTTTAATGACATCTTCTTTCCCTCCTGAAGCTCCTTGTGCATAAGCATTTCTAACGATAGAATCTAAATTATCTAGTGAAGCCATGTCTTTAGCGAGTTTAGTGATATTCTCACTTCCGTCCTTATTAACATACCTATTCCAGAATTCGCCTAAATTCTTGGTGGAGTGTGAAACAGTTTCTAATGCCTTCTCATTTAACTCAAAGGAAAATTTATCTCCTTTACTGTTAATCTCAAAGTCAACACTTTTAAATTCCTTAATAGAATCATCAACCTTTGCAGACCATTGTCTAGCATCACTCTCTAGCTGAGCCTTATCGGCTTCTGCATTTTGAAAGCTTTGTGGAGTCGAGTTTTCTTGTTGAAATTTAATAAGTTCAGATTTAGCAAGTTTTGAAGCTTGCTTTAATTTTATCTTAGACAATCTAATCTCACTTTCCGTATATTCGTCCTCATCTAACTTGTACTTATCTTGAAATAACAAATCAATATCCTCATTATCTAGGTCTGGGTTATTAAACCTCATTGACGCTTTGACAACACTTGATTCATCCATCTCACTATAATCAGCTGTTTGAGTCCTTAGATACTCAGAAACATCACCGCCTTTAGCAACATACTCATTTAGTTTTTCTATCTGTTCGTTAGCAAAACTTACTGAACTGCCGTTAGCTGTATTAAGTGCTTCTTCAATCTGCTCATAAGTTTCATACTTCCCTTCCGACTTCTCGCCTAACAGGGATTCAAAACTAACTTCTGGAGCAGGTGTTGTGTCATCACCCGTTTCTTTAGTAATATCTTCTTTCAAAGAACTATCTTCAGTTGCTCCTTCTACTGGAATTACTTCCGCAGCTGGTTCAACTACTGTTTGGGTTTCTATTGTAGGTGTTTCCACCTGAGATACTTCTTCTGCTATATCCATCCCCATGCTTTTAGCAGCCATCTCTTCAAATCTGTTCTTTGACATTGTTTTTAATTTTAAATTTAATTACCACAAATATAGTGAAAAATATTTAGAATACCTACTTATTTTATTTAACACTATTTCTTACTAGGTCTGAGTCATCCTGAGATAATTCAATGTGGTCTGTTTTTATAGAACCACTATACTCTAGTTCTTTTAATGTTCTTTCGTGTTCGGCCTGAGCAAATCTTTCTTTCATTTCATATTCCGCTTGAAGTTTTTGCATGCCAATTTGAGCGTCCATTTGCTTTAATTGAGAATCAGATTGAGACTTAGCTTGTATTGATTGCTGTTGCTGTTGAGCATTAGCCTGAGCATTAGCTTGAGCTGTTTCATTCTGTTCTGTAGCATATTTCTTTCTCCTAAGTATTAGCATTTGATTTGCTAGTTTAGTATTTCTTATACCTCTAACTATAATAGCATCCTCCAATCTAAGTGCTCCTTGCTGAATTGACATTTGAATATTACTTTCTAATAATGCTCTCTCCTCTTCGTCTGGTAATGGTTCAATCATAATACCATAGTCGGCCATGGTTACATCTTTACTAACCTCAATAGCTTTCATATTAAACTCACCGATAGCCCTTACATATCCCTTATAAGTTCCTTTGTATTTAACTAAATCACTAACTCTTAAAGCAATACTAGTTGCAGTTCCTTGAGTAATAGATAGTACGGCTTGGTTAATCCATCTAGTTGCATTGTTTGAAGCAAGTAAAGCCATCTTATTAACACCAACTAAAGATTCTTTATCTGGCTGTGACGCATCTCTAACTTCATTGATACCAGTAACATCTCTAATCATCTGCATGTTGTACTGATAGATAGCAATTATTTCTTGTAGAGCTCCTCCAATACCTCCTCCTAATTCCTGTATTGGATTTACTTGAGTTGGAGAACCTTCATCTGCTTGAGCTCTATAATAAAGATTACCTGTTTGTTGGTATATATCTTGAACCTCTATAGGAGTGAATGTACCTCCATCCCCCTTACCTACATTTTCAATAGCTCCTAATTCAATAGCAGAACCCTTTGGTTTAGCTTTAGACATTAAGTGTTGAATCTTAAGGTGGCATAACTGAATCTGGTCAGCAAAAGGCATCATTCTCTCTACCAATCCTTTGCTATTCATATTTCTCATATTAGGAGAGTATAAAGAATAAGGTAGTATAGCTCTAGAAAGATTAGACTTAGGTCTTAATATATTTGTTGCTAGGCCGTAACCAAAAATAGAATCAGTACCTACAATCCAACTTCCTTTGTATATATTTTCTATATGAGTTTTTATTTGCTCTCTCTTGTATTTAGATTTCTTTGGAGCTTTATATCCAGTGCTCTTTTTATTAATAGAATGACCACCGAATTTATTATGTTTCTTTTCGTAATGTAATGCATCAGTAGATTTGAATACACCGTCCAATACTGCTATCTTAAATGAATCATACAATCCTGAATCATTCTGATTGTTTCCTGTATTATTACCAACCGACTTGGAATTACCAAACACCCCTAGATTATTTCTACCTATCTCATCATACTCATCTGTAGTAAAAGCATCTCCTGCAAGTTTTTTTAACTCATGTATAGTCATGTATGTTATCTCACCTGCATGCTGTATGTTTTTAAAGTCTGGCCTTGTCGAGTGAGATGTAATTAGATTCGCAGGGTCTACTCGTCTTATTCTTAGCTGGCCGTCTTCTACGGATGTCTTAGTTCCTCCAAAATTAATATCAATTATATCTCTAATGACTCCTTTCTTAATCTCCTCCCAATCATTCAAATAGAATGTTAATTCAATTCCTTCTTCCATTGCAATCTCTATGGCTTGTTTATATTTTAGCTGCATATAAAGCTCAAGCTCATCTTTATCTTCTGGCAAGTCATCAAAACCTGCATTTAAAGGAAGTCCAGATAGTTCTGTAACCTCCTCCATGAACTGCTTGGAGTGCATTTTAGTAAGTAACTCTAATTTATCTTTAGAGCGTTTATCTTGAGATACCTTATCAATAGAAGTACACTTAATCTTATAATCTTGATTGGTAAGTCCTCCTACAATAACATCAACAAATTTTGGTATAACAGGAACTACCTCCCAGTTAAGACTTAAGAATGATGAGTCACCAGTAGCTCCCATTAATTCTTTATATGGTTCAATAGATTGCATGCCTGAAGAGTAATCTCTACACTTTCTATATCTCTCGCTTCTAGAGGAATGAGTAACATCACCTGATTCTTCATTGCTCCATTCACCATACATTCTTTTAAAGTATTCTATTCCATAGATATCTTCTTGCTTCTCTTCTCGTGAAGCTTGAGGGTCTGGATACCCTCCAATTTGTGTTTTACTCATTATCGTATTCTTTTTGATATGCTTCCATTATTACTATATCTATGCACAAAAGGTGCAGTTCTTTTTATTTCTATTTTTGGTTTAACATGCTTCTGAGATGCTAGAAGAGTAAACCCACTCGCCATACTCGCATCAAACTTAGTTCTATTATTTACATCAAACTCTAACCAATCTTTTAGTAGCTCATAAAAGAACACTCTACCTACTGAACCAGTTTCTTCATTTATACCTACATAATCATATACATAGGCCTGTATTGAATCTACTATAGAATTTGCTACTGCTGAACCTGTAGCTGGTATTCCAACCTCTGTTTGCTTTCTACTAAACTTAGTATGCGTAGATTCAGGTCTGGCCATTAAGAATCCTTCATACCCTCTTCGTTTAAAATATTGTATCAATCCTATCTTATTATTCTCTACTAACATTGGAGCTCCATAAAATACAGACATCATAAGCATATCCTCAAAGAACAACTCTGCTTTTGGAGGTCTATGTATGTACTGTGCAACAAACATATGAGAGTTATCTTGGTCATGAACATCAAGCTTCCTAAACATATATGCTGCTGCATCAGACCTTCTTCCATCTGTAGTAACATCATGGTCAAACGGGTCACAACCTGACACGAATTCCAATTCATTACAAGGGCTCCATCCTAAATACGTCTTTCTCTTTGCATTTCTTTTTTCTTTCTCAGGTAGAGCAACAACACTCCACTTTCCTTTTGCTGATGGTGTCCAAATTACTCTTGAGTCTCTGACTCCATTCTCCCATCTAAAATCTCCCTTCGTTACCATAGCTCCACCAGTTCCTTCGATGTAATCTATTTGCTGGTATATTCTTTCTGAATCAAATAAGCATGTATCTGTATTAACCCTAAACGCTTCCTCTGGAGTCCAAGGGAATTGTCTTTTATGTTCTGCTAACTTATTTGTATCATTTTTAAATCCTTCTCTTATCTTTGTAAGATATTCTTTGGAGCCTATATCAATTAAGTCTCCATATTTATCTTTAGTTCCTTTCTTTGGATTATCTATAACTGACATTCCAAATTCATCAATGAATCCTTCAAACCCATCATAAGCTGGAGTAAAGTATCTAAACAATCCTGAACGAGTTCTCTTAGTACCTAGTACTATATCCTCTTGGTCTGAATCATCCCAGATGTCTTTAAACGCTGCACCCCCTTCATTCATCTCATTAACAGTTGACGGTAAGAATGCTTTACCTATTATCTTTCTACCTTGAGATAAGGCTGGCTTTACAATCTGCCAGTTCTTAGATACATCTGCTTCTAGCCACTTACCTCCCTCATCCGATATAAAGGTCTTTAGTTTTTCTCCATCATAGGAATTGTTTTTAGTATTCCTCCAATCAATCTGAGACTCTAAAGCTTCCGATGTTTTTACTTTAGTATTATTTTTAGTTATTCTTTCCCCAGGCTTCTTAAATGATAATACAGTCTTTGGTGAGTCTGTACCTTCAATAATTGGCTGAAAGAAAGAGGGTAACTTTCTAAAAATATAAACAACCTTGTCAAAGAGCTTCTTTGCATCTGAACCTGTCTTAGATAACATTCCTCCACTAGCATTGAATGATGATGATACATCATGTAGTACTATTGCTGCTGCCTTCCAAGATGCACCTTGCCTTCTGTGCTTAGGCATTATCAATCCAAAAGCATCTGGATTCTCTCTTACTGCATTCCAAACTAAAAAGAATCTTCTATCTCTATCCCAGTAGTCTGGATAACCTATGTCAATCTGACACCAGTTCATATAATAATAATGAGCACCTGTTATATAGGTAGCTACACCGTTATTCATAAACCAGTAACCATTCTCCCTTCTTTCAAATTCCAAGTCTATAAACTTATCTTGTTTCTTTGCTGATAAGGTTTCCCAATTATCTGGGATTGGATTTCGCTTCCACTTCTGGTTCTTCTTACTTCTACTAAACCCGTCTATATCTTTGAGCTTTGGCTTCTTAAGAATATTAATACTTATGTTTTGTATTTTCTTTTCGTTCATTATTTAATTAATATTACAAATATAGTGAATTAATAGAACATAAGCTATACCTGAAGTGCAAAAGGGGCGAAAGCCCTTTTTTTTTATTTATACAATTCCCTCACATCAACTAAGTCTTGGCATTTTTCATACTCCTCCTTATATATAAAATAATCAAGAAGAGTATCAATAGCCGCATCAAAATCAGAATCCATATCATCTGGATTATATATTAATCCAAAGTCTTCATCTGAATCTAACAGTTCATCAAAGGTCATCTGTTTTGTTATAAGCAAATATGACCAATACATTGTATCTTCTAGTAACTCTTGTTTAACTTGGTATTCTTCCATATCTATTGCTTTATTTTTTTGGCTTGTTAAAATAAGCCCATTGCGTAACTCTTAAATTATTATCATTTCTAAACTTAGGGTATTTCATATTTGCTCCAAAAGTATAAATATCCATTTCAATAGTTTCTAAATAAAAATTATCTGGTGGCTTATATGTTAATACATCCTTATCAAATTCTGGTTTTTTTTCTGTTAATTTAATCCATTCAATCATACCTATTGTTTCAGTTCTTTCACTCTTTGTATTATATATTCTACTGACATAATATCATCACCCATATACCCATCACAAACCTTGTGTAATTCCTCAATGACTCTTT
>TARA_R110000850_G_scaffold8541_7_pt1 | contig 15485 bp, 14 predicted proteins | sample TARA_R110000850 | Tara Oceans TARA_R110000850 (sample SAMEA4397586) | marine metagenome | biome: Polar Biome; feature: [SRF] surface water layer (ENVO:00010504); material: water (ENVO:00002006), including particulate matter (ENVO:01000060) such as... | depth 5 m | reverse complement strand
ACACCGCATATAGGGGTCACCAGTTGTCTCGGAACCACTTGACAGCCCGCTTGAGCGACCGTGCTGGATAGCGGTCAGCGGGGATGTCGAAGTCCCACCATTCGTCTTGCGGATGGGCCGCAAACAGCGCCAGCCCCACGGCGGAGGCGAAACTCGGGCCGGTCGCGGCCTGTGGCAAACCATGCACCCGCAGCGGCCGCCCCAGGCGTACCTGCTGGCCCAGTATCTTGCTTGCCAGGCCATCCAGTCCGGGTATCTGGCTGCCGCCGCCGGTCAGCACGATTTGCTGGCTGGGAAGATGATCGAACCCAGCGGCATCCAGACGCGCCCTGACCTCTTCGAGTATTTCTTCGACCCGGGGACGCATGATGCCGATCAGCTCTGCACGGCTCACGGTTCGCCGGTCATGTTCATAGTCGCCGGTATCGCCGCCGATATCTATCATCTCGCGGTCGTCCATGCCCGTCGCATGCACACCACCGTAAAAGGTCTTGATCCGTTCCGCGTTGGCAGTGGGCACCTGCAAGCCCATGGAAATATCAGAGGTGATATGATCGCCTCCCATGCGCACACTATCTGCGTAGATCATGTGCTTGCGGATGAAGATCGATACAGAGGTCGAGCCCCCGCCCAGGTCGATGCAAGCAGCGCCCAGTTCTTGTTCATCTTCCACCAGCGACGAGATGCCCGAGACATAGGCGGAGGATGCAATCCCTGCCAGCTCCAGATCGCACCGCTTGATGCAATGCGCCAAATGTTGCACTGCGGCGCCATCGACAGTCAGCATGTGCAAATCTACCGACAGGCTGTTGCCCAACTGCCCGCGCGGGTCGGACAAGCCCGAACGATTGTCCAAGGCGAAATTCACCGGCTGGGCATGCAGCACTTCGCGATCTTCGCCATATTCCGGCACATCACAGCTTGCCAGAACCCGCGCGACATCCTGCTCCGAGACAACCTGCCCCTCTAGGTCGATTTCCGCGTCCAACCCATAGCTGCGCGGTTCGGCGCCTGAAAAGCAGGCAATCACATGATCCACCCGGATATTGGCCATTTTCTGCGCCGCCTGAAGTGCCGTGCGCACAGCACGTTCGGTCTCTTGCATGGCGCAGATTTCACCAAACCGCACCCCGCGTGACCGGGTGGTCGCGGCACCGATCACCCGAAACCCCGATTGGCCGGCCAGTGACCCGATTTCGCCGTCTTCCGAGACACGACCCGTGCCATCGAACCGAAGCACCAGGCAGGCAATTTTTGAACTGCCTACATCCAGAATAGCCACCACGCCGCGTTGCATCGCGAGCTTGCGCATATGTCGCATTGATCGCTGGCTGTCGTATAGGTCCATCATCTTCTCATTGCCCCGAAATCTGCCTGATGCGCCACCATTCTTGGGTGGCTTCTTTGTTCATTTGTACGGTCGGACGCTGTGCCAGCCGCATGTCTACCCGCGCTACGTCGCGGCTTAGAACCTCTTGCGCGTTTTCCAACGCTATAACCCGCTCCAATGCCTGAACAGGTTGGGTTTCAGGCAGCATTATCCTTTGATCGCGGTCCAAAACCACGTCCCACCGTCGCGCGCCCATCCGCACCAGGCCGCGCAGGCGTGCGTTGATCGGGGTAGCGGTACGAAACAGCTCAAGCGCTTCTGGGACGCGGGTATTTGCCGCCTCGCCTACCAACAGGGGCAAATCCGTTCGGTCTGCCCGATTTTCTATCTTTCCGATCGGGCTGCCATCTACGTCGACCAGAACCAACCCGTCTTCGTTCCGCCAAATCGCCACGGGCACGCGCGGCTCAACGGAAACCTGAAGAAGCCCGCCGGGCTTGATGCGCAACGACGCCTGCTTGACCCCGGGCAACAGGGTTACCGTGTCCCGCAGTGCAGCCAGATCCAGATCAAACGAACTGATTGGAAATTCCACCGGTACAGCCGCGCGCACCTGCGCCGCAAGCCGGTCCCCGGCACCGTCGATGGCCATCAGCTTGACCATGAATTCGGGGCGCTGTTCGATGCTCGATCGTGCATTTGCGTACACTTCGATCAACTGGCCGCGCCGCGCTTCGTCCGACAAGTAGATCATACCTGCGACCAGCGCCAGACTGAACGGCAGCCCCACCCGCAACCCAAACCGGAACGTCGGGGTCAACATCAACCGCTGCATACGCCAAGCCCAGCGGGACGGAGCCGGGTCGGGCTTGGCCTGCTTGGCGGGTTTGACGCGATTGATCAACGATTGCATGATGCGTCCTCGATCATCCACGTACACAGCGCACCAAATGAGATCCCCACCGCCTGCGCCTGCTCTGGCGAAAGCGATGTCGGAGTCATGCCGGGCTGGGTGTTGGTTTCCAGCAAGATCAGACCCTTCGCACCCAGTGTTTCATCCCAGCGAAAATCAGTACGGCTGACCCCACGACATCCCAGTGCGTTGTGCGCCCGCAACGCGTAGTCCATGCAGAGGTCGAAAATTTCAGACGGTACATCGGCGGGAACCACATGCGTCGACCCCCCCACCTTGTATTTGGCGTCATAGTCATACCAACCGGTCGTCAAGATATCGGTCACGGTCAGTGGCCGCTGCCCCATCACGGTGGTGGTCAGTTCACGGCCTGCCGCGTACCGTTCAACCATCACCCGTTCCGGCATGGCATCGTCCAGTTGCGGCGGGCCGTTGTTCTCGGACTGCACCAGATAAACCCCGACCGAAGACCCTTCGTTGTTGGGTTTAACCACATACGGGGGAGCCATGACATGTGCGGCCCGCACTGCGGACGCGTCGACAATCACGCTTTCCACCACAGGCAGTCCGGCCGACCGAAACACATCCTTGCTGCGCTGCTTGTCCATCGCCAGCGCTGAGGCCAGCACGCCCGAATGTGTATAGGGAATACGCATCCATTCGAGCATTCCCTGGACGCAGCCATCTTCGCCCCACCGACCGTGGAGACAATTCAGAACCACATCAGGTGATGCCAAGCGCAGGTCGTTATAAAGATCGGAGCCGGCATCGACTTCGACGACCTCGAAATGTTCATCCCGCAAAGCCGCAGCGCATGCACGCCCAGTTGACAGCGACACCTCCCGCTCTGCGGAGGGTCCACCCAACAATACTGCTACTTTCGGGGTTGTCCTGCTCGACATTCCCACACGATGTGCCTTTTTTACTGGGCCTTTAACGACCCTATATATTTTAGAGCAGACCGAATACCGATCTGTGCCTGAACGCCCGAGCGATTATTTTTCGCCGATGCGCATAATTTCCCACTCTAGCGTGATACCACTGGAATCGTAAACCTTTTTTCGCACCATTTCTCCCAAACCTTCAAGCTCGGCTGCGGTGGCCTCGCCGGTGTTAACCAAAAAGTTCGGGTGCTTGGGGCTCATCTGGGCCTTGCCCAGCATCGCGCCCCGCAATCCGGCATCTTCGATCACCTTCCATGCTTTCAGGTCATGAGTATCATCCGCCTGTCCGGTGCTGGAAAAGCCTGCCGGATTGCGAAAGGTGGAACCAGCGCTTCGGTCTTTGGTAGGTTGAGTTTCGTCGCGCTTTCGCACTTGGTCGTCCATGCGCTTGTGCAGGGCTTCCGGATCCGCTGCAGGAGGCGCGAATCTTGCCGAAACAATGACAAAGCCATCGGGCAAGGTTGTCTGACGGTAGGCAAAATCAAGATCAGCGGCGGTCAGGGTCACGCGGTCACCGCCACGCGTGATCGCATCGGCGCTCACGAAATGGTCGGCGGTATAACTGCCATAGCAACCGGCGTTCATACGCACCGCCCCGCCGATGCTGCCCGGAATGGTCCGCAAGAACGTAAGGTCAAGCCCGGCATCGGCAGCCTTGCGCGCCACGTGCGCATCGAGCGCGGCCGCCCCTGCGGTCACGACGCCGGCGTCTATTGTAATCGCATTGAAACCGCGGCCAAGCCTGATAACCACTCCGCGCAAACCTCCGTCCCGGATGATCAGATTTGACCCGACGCCCATCGGGAAAACCGCGACGTCTACCGGCAAGGCGTGCAGAAATGCTGCAAGATCATCGACATCGGCGGGCTGAAACATAAACTCTGCCGGGCCACCGACGCGTAGCCATGTCAGATCTTTCATCTGACGCTGCGGCGTGAGTTTACCGCGCATGTCGGGAAAGGAATAATCAGTCATACCGGGGCGTAGCGTCCTTTTCGCACTGCGTCAAACCCAGCGAGACCTGCTGACCCGTGTTTCGTTCGATGCGTGTCGCCTGAAATTCGCGGGTGATGCGCCCGGCCATCCACCCGATTGCAAAGGCGCACAGGGCGTATCCAATCGCTGCGCCCTGCGCCACCAGAACCGGGTGCTCAAAGGGCTTGGCATCCAACCCCCACACCATCCAGCCCCAATTCAGCGCCAGCCCGATCGCCAACACCAGCACGAAACCGAAAAACCGCTTGGCGAACCCGCACCAGCCTGCCGCGATCATCCAAACCACCAGCACCATGATCAACAACGCAAGCGTCGTGGTCATTCCGCCGGGCCCCGAAAACTGCGTAGCCTCACCCAACGCATCAAATGCACAACCGGCCAACGCAATACCGAACACCCCGCGGCCAGCACCAGCAACCCAAGCCAAGGTCCATGTTGCATGGTGACGTAACCCAGGATCGGGATGCCGATGATAATCAGCCCATAGGCATGACGCCAATGATTATCGGTGCTTGAGGTCATGGCCAGAATATTGGCGACCACCGCCCAAAAGCACGCAAGAACCAAAGAGAGGGTCATCGGGTCACCCCCCGGTTTGCCTTGAGCAATTTTGCCAACAGAATTCGCAAGGGGTTCCGGTACATGGACAAAAGCGCCGCCAAAGCGGGAAGCGCGAAGATCCAGCCGACCTGTATACCGATCATCACGATCAGAACCGGCGCGATACCAAGCAATATCGCACCTGGCCAATACTGCAACCGAAGTGGAAGAGTGGCCACCGTAGCAGAGCAAAAGACCCAAAGGATGCAGCCCCATAGCATCGCCATCAGCACCCCCCAGCCTTACCAGCGCGGGCCATTCACACGGCCTCTTTCTTCAGTGCAGCAAGCGAGGCGGGCAATGCATTCGCCCAAGCGCTGATCGTCCCGGCCCCAAGACACACCACCATGTCGCCTGGACCAGCCTGTTCACGGACCAAACGCGCCAGATCTTTTTCATTCTTCACGGCACGGGCATGGCGATGGCCATGCCGGATCAGACCCGCGACCAGATCATCGCGGCTTGCCCCGTCGATCGGGGTTTCGCCAGCAGAATAGACCTCGGCAATTCCGACCACATCTGCGTCGTTGAAACAGGCGCAGAACTCTTCGAAATGGTGGTGTAAGCGACTGTAACGGTGTGGCTGATGCACAGCAATCACCCGCCCTTCTGTCGCTTGGCGCGCCGCCTTGAGAACTGCGGTGATTTCAACGGGATGATGGCCATAGTCGTCGATGATGGTCACGCCGTCAACTTCGCCAACTTTGGTGAACCGCCGGTTTACGCCGCCGAATCCCGCAAGAGCCGCCCGTATCTCTTCGGCCTTCATGCCCAGATGGCGCGACACAGCGACGGCCGCCAGTGCGTTTGACACATTGTGATCGCCCGGCATCGGCAAAGTGCAATCCTTGATCGTAATCGCTTCGGCCCGCAGCTTGATGTCGAAATGTGCGACACCCGCCTTGTACTGCAAGTTCACGGCGCGCACGTCCGCCTGGGCATTGAACCCATAGGTCAGCACCCGGCGGTCGGATATTTTGCCGACGAGCGCCTGCACCTCGGGGTGATCGGTACAGCACACAGCCACCCCGTAAAACGGAATGTTGGATACAAAATCCAGAAAGCCTTTGCGCAACCTGTCAAAGTCGCCCCAATGCTCCATGTGTTCGGGGTCAATGTTGGTTACGATCGCGATGGTTGCGGGCAGGCGGTTGAAGGTGCCGTCAGATTCGTCGGCCTCCACCACCATCCATTCACCCTGCCCCATTCGCGCATTCGACCCATAGGCATGGATGATACCGCCATTGATAACCGTAGGATCGATGCCCCCGGCCACCAGCAATTCGGCCACCATCGTCGTGGTTGTGGTTTTGCCGTGGGTACCCGCCACAGCGATGTTGGACTTTAACCGCATCAGTTCAGCCAGCATTTCCGCCCGGCGTACAATCGGCAGACCGGCAAGCCGCGCGGCATCCAGTTCGGGGTTGCCCGGCTTGATGGCCGAGGAGATTACGATCACTTCCGCGCCCTGGATATTTTCGGCCCGCTGACCTTCAAATATCTTTGCACCCAAATCTTGAAGCCGGTCGGTAATTTTCGTATTTTTCAGATCAGACCCCTGAACCCGATAGCCATGGTTTATCAGCACCTCGGCGATACCCGACATGCCGATGCCGCCGATGCCTACAAAATGGATCGGCCCAACATCCGTCGGGAGCTTCGTAGCTGCGTTCATCTCTGTGATCCTTTACTTGCCAGGGCTTCCACCATCTGGGCTAAATCTTCTGCGGCGTCGGGTTTGCCGACCGACATGGCCGCCCGCGACATTTGCAAGGCCCCTTCGGGGTGGCCCAGTACCATTTCGATTTGCGCGGTGATGCTTTCGGGGTTCGCCATGTTCTCGGGCACCATGATCGCGGCACCGGCACCGACAAGTCCACGCGCATTGGCGCTTTGGTGGTCTCCGGTCGCTGCGGCATAGGGGATCAGGATTGACGGACGTCCGATGATTGAAAGATCGGCAACGCTGGACGCGCCGGCCCGGCTTATCACCAGCTGGGCTTCGGACATACGGCGTGGCATATCGTGGAAGAACGGCTGAACGTCGGCGTTTATCCCGTTCTCGGCATAAAACTCCGTCACGCGCTGACCGTCTTCGTCGCGCGCTTGATGACTGACACGTATATTGCGCAGCACGTCCAAGGGCAGATTGGCGATCGCGGGCGGAATGACTTCGCTCAGGATTCTCGCGCCTTGGCTTCCGCCGATCACCAGCAGCTCCATCGGGTAATCACCGGGCGCGATATATCCTGCGCCCGCGCGTTCCAGCACCGATTTGCGTACCGGATTGCCTGTGTGATGCGCCTCGACACCTTCGGGCAACGCCGTGGGCCAGGTACCACAGGCCACCATGTCGACCCGCTTGGTGAAGAACGCATTCACCCGGCCCAGGACACCGTTTTGTTCGTGTATCATACGCGGTCGTCGCAAGATCCATGCCGCTGTCAGAGCGGGAATCGAAGGGTATCCGCCAAATCCCACCACAACGGCGGGTTTGTCGCGCATGAGGCCCATGACCGCGCCCGCGACGCCCCCGATGATACGAAACGGAACCAGCAACTTGGCCGCGATGCCGCCACGCGCAAACGTCGCGCTCGAGATCTCCTGGATCTCGACAGTGTGGGGAAATCCGCCGGTAAAGCGCGCGCCTCTCGCGTCGGTGGTCAATTTAACCCGCCACCCCCGTGCCAGCATCACCTCGGCCAACGCCTGAGCCGGGAACATATGCCCGCCGGTTCCGCCCGCCGCGATAATGAGCAATGGTGCCGTCACCGGCCCCGGCCCCGGCTTAGCAGGTCAGATATCTGGCCCTGCGGACGCGACCGTGTGAAAGCAAGCAACATGCCAACCGCAATACCCGAGGCAATTACAGAAGACCCGCCATAGCTGACAAACGGCAAGGTCATGCCTTTGGCGGGCAGCAATCTTACAGCAACGCCCATGTTGATCATCGCCTGCACTGCGAACATGGATGCCAGACCGGTACCGGCCAGGCGGATGAACGGGTCGCGTTCACGCACCAGGCGCAGTAGTGAACGCACAACGATGACTGCATAAAGGGCGATCACGATCATCACGAGGATCAACCCGTATTCCTCCGCGGCAACGGCGATGATGAAATCCGTATGTGCGTCAGGCAGCGACCACTTCACTTGCCCCTCTCCGACGCCTACGCCGAACAACCCGCCCTCGCGGATGGCATCAGTGGCATAGCCAATCTGGGTCCGCGGATCGATATCTGCGGATAAAAACCCGTCAATTCGCCGCGCAAAGTGTTCCGAGCTTGAATAGGCAAAACTGCCCGCCACCACGACCATCCCGGCCATTCCCACCAGCAAGAACAAGGGCGCACCAGCCACGAAATACATTACCCCCCAGCCAAACAGCACCAGACAGGCCTGGCCAAAGTCGGGTTGCAAGGCCAGCATCAGCACGATCGAGATACACAGCGCGAATGACCAGGTTTTGCCGGGAGGTCCGTTAATCTCAAGCGCGGCGGCCATCATCCACGCCGCGACAACCACAAACCCCGGTTTCAGAAACTCCGATGGCTGAAAGGATGCAAACCCCATCGAATACCAGCGCACCGCGCCCTTTCCGAAATCGGTTCCAAAAAACGGCAGCAATGCCAGCGCCACAAAGAACACCAAAAACCCGACGACAGCCAGCCGGCGCACAAGCGTAGGCGTCATCATCGACGTCAACAGCATTGCCACGATGGCAAGCACACCAAATACCGCCTGTCGCTGCACATAGTAAAAAGAATCGAAACCGTTCTTCGCAGCCAACGGCGGTGATGCGGCCAGGCCTAGCAACATGCCGACGACAAACAGCATGAGAATGCTGGACATCGCCCACTTGTCGATTGTCCGCCACCACTTTGGAAGAATAGGTTCCCCATCCCGAACGGGAACCGCGCCATAGACCATTTCTGTCATGGATATCGCCTTACACTGCCTCAAAACGCCCCTTTACGGGATCTAACTTTCACTGTAACCCGATTTGGTGCGCGGGGCTAGTATGTTTTATCACGCCCCGCGCAAAGCAGCTCAGGTATCGTCATGCGTGCCGCGGATTGGATAGTCTTTGTCGCGAATGAATTTCACCCCGTTCAAAAGGCTTTGCAGATCCGGCCTTGCGAATGGAGCATTTGACAAATCAATGATTTGGATATCGCCCTCGGCATTGATCACGAAAAGCCCCGGTTCGGCAAACGGACGGTCGGTTTCCAGCGGGCTTCGCGGGTCGGATACGAAAAGCCCCAGCTCCCGCATCTGCGTGACACTCAGGTCATATCCGATTGCCAGCGACAGGTTTTGATCCTGTGCCATTTGGCGCGCCTTTTCCAACGGGTCCCCTGACACGGTAACCACGTCGACGCCAAGTTCGGCAAATTCGGGAACCAACCCTTCAAGCGTCGCCAGGTATTTCTTGCATATCGGGCAATGCAATCCCCGATAGACCACGACCATTTGCCAGTCGTGGTTTCCGCGCGGCTCCCCCAATGTCAGCATCCCGCCTTTAAGCTCCGGGATCGCTAATCTTGGAAAGGTATTTCCTGCGTCTAATACGTTCACCGCGGTGTCTCCTGCTTGATTTCAATTCGTCACAGGTCCAAGGCTAGACCGGTTTGTCCGCGCGACAACCGCCATCACGCGCACTTGACCGAAACGCGCAGGTCGGGCAAAGCGCTTCTGATGCATTATGATACGGTTATATTGGGCGCAGGGGCAGCCGGCATGATGTGCGCAGCCCACGCCGGAGGGTCGGTTCTGGCGGTCGATCACGCACGGGCCCCGGGCGAGAAAATCCGCATTTCAGGCGGGGGGCGTTGCAATTTCACCAATATGTACTGCGCGCCGGCGGCGTTCATCTCGCGCAACCCGCATTTCGCCAAATCAGCATTGGCCAAATATACCCAATGGGACTTTATCGCGCTCGTTGACGCCCATGCCATCGCATGGCACGAAAAAACCCTTGGACAACTGTTCTGTGACATCTCTGCCAAACAGATCATCGCCATGCTTCGCGACCTGATGCAAAAAGCAGGCGTGGAACTGCGCTTGCAATCCACGGTCGAACAGATCGGGAAAACCGACAGTGGCTTCAGCATGTCTCTTGTCACCTCGCAAGGCGCGACCAGGGTGACGGCCAATCAGCTGGTCATCGCGACAGGGGGAAAATCGATCCCCAAGATGGGTGCCACAGGACGTGCCTACGATATAGCGATCCAATTCGGCATCCCCGTGACCGATACCCGCCCCGGGCTCGTGCCGTTGACATTTACCGATGCACGATTTGCCCCACTCTCGGGCGCCGCGGTACCCGCGCGCGTAACCGCCGCAGCCACATCCTTCGACGAAGCACTTCTGTTCACCCACCGTGGTCTTTCCGGCCCCGCAATACTCCAGGCTTCAAGCTACTGGACGCCCGGGCATGCAATCAGCGTCAATCTGCTGACGGGCAAAGACGTATTCGCTGCATTGCGTGACCAACGTCAAGCCTCCGGTCGCCGCAACCTGACAACAGAGCTGGCGCACCATCTGCCCACCCGCCTTGTCGACTATCTGGCAGCCGACATGGATCTTGGCGGCAACCTCGCCGACTGGTCCGACAGTCGCCTGCAGGCGCTGTGTGAAACACTGTCAAACTGGTCTCTGACCCCGTCGGGAACCGAAGGCTACCGCACCGCCGAAGTCACCCTGGGCGGTGTCGACACAGATGCCCTGTCCTCAAAAACGATGGAATCAAAAACCGTGCGCGGCCTGTATTTCATCGGCGAAGCGATCGACGTGACCGGCTGGCTCGGAGGGTATAATTTTCAATGGGCCTGGTCCTCCGCGATGGCCGCAGCGCGGGACATTGCCTGCAGAACCTGAATTCCAAATGGCCTTTATCCCGGGGGAGCAGCCTCAGGCTGCGGGGGCAGCGCCCCGGCGTCGCGCCTTACAAATGCTTGCGCGCCTGAACCACAAAGTCTTCGCCCCGCCGCTCGAAATTATCATATTGATCAAAGCTCGCGGCTGCGGGTGCCAAGAGCACGACATCTCCCGGTTCGGCCTCGGCGACCGCCCGAGCAACGGCCTTTTCCATCGTCCCGCAAACCTCCGCCTCAACGCCCAGTTTCATCGCAAACTGTGCCGCCTCGCGCCCGATCACGTAAGCCTTGCGGACGGTACTTATCGGACCGGCGAGCACTCCAACGCCCCCTTCCTTCTCCAGCCCCCCGCAAATCCACCGAATGCTCTCGAACGCGGCCAGTGCCTTGACGGCGCTGTCAACGTTCGTGGCCTTGCTGTCATTGACAAAGCGCACTCCATCCCGTTCTCCAATGGTCTGACTGCGATGCGGCAATCCGCCGAAACTGTGAAACGCAGCCTCAATGACCTTCGGGGCGAACCCCAGGGTTCGGCATGCCGCATAGGCCGCGCAGGCGTTTTGATGGTTATGCGCACCTGGCAACCCGGTCACCGCCCGCAAGTCGATCGACCCGATCTGCTTGCCCTGCCGATACTCCGACAAAAACCCTCTGCGTGCGAATACCTGCCACCCCAGCCCCGTCAACTTACGCTCCACAGATACCCGGATCACCCGGTCATCCGCTGCCCCTTCGCTCAACTGGCCCGCCAAAAACCGCCCCTCGGGCTCGTCGACGCCAATCACCGCCCGGTCTGGCCCGCCCTCGGCGAACAAACGCCGCTTGGCCGCAAAATACCCCCCCATCCCCGCATGACGATCCAGATGATCGGGGCTGAGGTTGGTGAACACAGCGATATCCGGCGTCAGGTTACGCGCAAGTTCCGTCTGATAGCTCGACAACTCCAGAACCACCACTTCGCCGTCAATGGCAGGCTCGATATCCAGAACGCCGCGCCCGATATTCCCGGCCAACTGTGCTGGCCGCCCCGCATGTGTCAACACGTGATGGATCAATGCCGAGGTGGTGGATTTTCCGTTTGATCCAGTCACCGCGATCACCTTGGGGACCAGGTCGAAATCATCCCACGCCAAAGTAGCAAAGCTTTGAAAGAACAGCCCGATATCATTGTCGACCGCAACCCCCGCATCTTGTGCCGCGACAATGACAGGGTTCGGTGCCGGGTATAGATGTGCGATACCGGGCGACACGATCAACCGTGCCACGGCCTCAAACGCGTTTGGCTTCAAAAAGTCGACACAGTCGAACCCCTCGGCCTCCGCGATACGGCGCGCCGCCGGATTATCATCCCAACATACCACCACCGCCCCCCCGGCCCGCAGGGCCCGCGCAGCAGACAGACCGGATCGGCCCAATCCCAAAACAGCTACCTTCGCGCCGCTCAATCCCTGAACTGGTATCATGCCCATTCTCCTGCTAGCGATAGCTCTGAAACTGATCGGAGCTTCCCATGCCCCCTCTGCCAGAGATCTTGTCCCAGCTCAACGATGACATGCGCGCAAACGACACCTGGGGCGACGTGGCGGCGTATATCCCCGAACTGGCCCGTGTCGATCCGGCGCAATTCGCCATCGCGGTTACGACCGACGATGGCGACGTCTTCACAGCAGGTGACGCCGATACCGCGTTCTCCGTGCAATCGATAACCAAGGTGTTCACACTCGCCATCGCCTTGGGCAGATCTGGTGACCAGTTGTGGCGCCGGGTGGGCCGGGAACCCTCGGGCCGGGCCTTCAATTCGATTGTCCAACTTGAACAGGAATCGGGGCGCCCGCGAAACCCCTTTATCAATGCCGGGGCAATCGTCACCACCGACGAGATTCTGACAGGACGCGAGCCCCGGGATACGCTGGCGGAAATACTCCAGTTCGTCCGCGCCGCCGCCGGTGACGATAACATCCACATCAACCACTCCGTCGCCGCATCCGAAACGGCGCATGGGCACCGCAACTTCGCGCTTGCACATTTTCTGGCCTCTTGCGGCAACCTCAACAATACCCCTGAAAAAGCCCTGGGGACGTATTTTCACCACTGCGCGATTGAAATGTCGGTACGGCAACTCGCGATGGCAGGCCGCTTCCTGATCGAAACCCCGAAATTTCCTCGTATGATCCTGCCGCAACGTATTCGACGCCTGAATGCGCTGATGCTCACCTGCGGCCACTACGACGGCTCCGGTGATTTTGCATATCGGGTGGGTCTGCCCGCGAAATCAGGCGTCGGAGGAGGCATCTTGGCAATCGTACCGGGCAAGGCCAGCATCGCGGTCTGGTCGCCGGGGCTCAATCGTTACGGCAACTCTCTCAAAGGCACCCAGGCCATGGCCAGCCTGGCCCGGGCAATGGGCTGGTCTATCTTCTAGCAACTTTCATTTTGCGAGGAAAAAACTCCGGGGGAATCGCCCTATCAGGGCGATGGGGGCTGGCCCCCTTTCCGTCCTCTCCCGAACCGGTCGTCCGGTCGTGGCACGCTGCCCGACCGCGCGAACACGTCACACATCCGCGTCACTTATCCCGTGCCGTCAGCGGACCTTCAGCGTCGCCAGCCCGATCATCGCCAGAATAAGCGAAATAATCCAGAAGCGGATGACGATCTGCGGCTCGGCCCATCCTTTTTTCTCGTAATGGTGATGAATGGGTGCCATCAGAAATACGCGTTTGCCGGTGCGCTTGAAGTACAGGACCTGAATGATCACCGACAGCGCCTCGACCACGAAAAGCCCGCCAACGATCGCCAGCACCAGTTCGTGCTTGGTCGCCACCGCGATGGCCCCCAGGGCCCCTCCCAGGGCCAACGACCCCGTATCGCCCATGAACACGGCCGCAGGCGGGGCATTGTACCACAAAAATCCCAGTCCCCCACCAAAAAGCCCTGCGGTGAACACCAGTATCTCGCCCGTACCGGGCACATAGTGCACGTCGAGATATTCGGTAAAGTCGACGCGCCCGACTGCATAGGCGATTACACCCAGGGCACCTGATGCAATCATGACCGGCATGATCGCCAGCCCATCCAGACCATCGGTCAGGTTCACCGCATTCGCGGCACCTACGATGACCAGAATAGAAAACGGAACGAACATATAGCCCAGATTGATCAAGGTGTTCTTGAAGACCGGCAGGGCCAACTGGTTCTGCAATTCGACCGGGTGAAACTGCGCCGCCCAATAGGCCGCGACACCGGCGATGACAAAGCCCAATAACAGCCGCATCTTGCTCGATACGCCCTTTGTGTTCTGCTTGCTTACCTTCGCATAATCGTCGGCAAAGCCGATGGCGGCAAAGGCCACCGTGACCAGCAAAACCATCCAAACGAAAGGATTATCAAGCCGCGCCCATATCAAGGTCGAGGTCAGCAGGGCACCCACAATCAAAAGCCCGCCCATCGTCGGCGTGCCAGCCTTCACGAAATGCCCCTCGGGGCCGTCGTCTCGAATGGGCTGGCCCTTACCCTGGCGCTTCCGCAAGACGTTTATCAGGGGTTGCCCGAACAGAAACCCAAACAGCAGCGCCGTCAGGAATGCACCGCCGGCTCGAAACGTGATGTAGCGGAAAAGGTTGAAGAAATCGCCACCATCTGACAGCAGGGTCAACCAATACAGCATCTACACGTCCTAACTCATTATCTGACAGGGGCCTGGCCCTGCACCTCGTTCGGCACCGGATGGCCCATTTTGCGGATCGCGTCAACGATTAGACCAAGTTTCATCGACAATGAACCTTTGGCCAGCACAACATCGCCACTGTCCAGATGGCCGCTTAGACCCGGTAACAGCGCATCCGAGGTCGCGGCCCATTCCCCCCGCTGGTGGGCAGGAAGCAGATCATACAGCGACCGCATCAGCGGCCCGACGCAGTGGATCACATCCAATTGTTGGGTGGCATGCAAATGCGCCAGCCCCGCATGAAGAGCGATTTCATCGGGTCCGAGTTCTTTCATATCTCCCAAATACGCGATCCGACGCCCCTTGCTGACGCGACCGATATCATGCGTGACCTCGGACGCGGCCAACACCTCGAGCGCGGCGGCCATCGACGTTGGATTGGCGTTATAGCTGTCGTCGATCAGGTCCAAGGTCAGATGTGTGTCGACCGCATCCAAATGGATGACCTCGCGGACGCCACGCCCCTTGTAGGGGGTCCAGCGCCCCAGGGATGCCGAGGCCAGAGCGAGGTCCGCTCCCATCGCCTCGGCGACAGCCAGCACCCCGAGTGCGTTCATCGCGAAATGCCGCCCCGGTGTCCCGATCTTGAACAAAAGCGGCGTTCCATCGGCATCGGCGCGTACAACCGTGGTGTCGCCTTGCACCAGCACCTCGGCCAGTTTGTAGTGAAACCCGTGTTCACCGAATTCGACTTCACGCAGGCGACAGTCCACTGCCTTGGCCATCAGAATCGCGGCATGTTCGATATCGGCGTTGATCACAGCGACGCCGCCCGGGGCAAGGCCTTCGAATATAGCGGCTTTCTCGACCGCAATTTCAGCGACGTTGGCGAATGCCTCAAGGTGAACGGCGGCCACCGTTGTGATCAGCGCCACGTCAGGGCGTGCAAGCCTGGACAACGGGGCGATCTCGCCGGGGTGGTTCATGCCGATCTCGATCACCGCATAGTCGGTGTCGACAGGCATTCGCGCCAGCGTCAGGGGAACCCCCCAGTGATTGTTGTAACTTTCGACCGATGCATGTGCCCGCCCCTGATCGGCAAAGATCGCCAGCAGCATTTCCTTGGTAGAGGTTTTCCCGACGCTTCCGGTCACCGCCGC
>TARA_R110000850_G_scaffold199977_2_pt1 | contig 15488 bp, 10 predicted proteins | sample TARA_R110000850 | Tara Oceans TARA_R110000850 (sample SAMEA4397586) | marine metagenome | biome: Polar Biome; feature: [SRF] surface water layer (ENVO:00010504); material: water (ENVO:00002006), including particulate matter (ENVO:01000060) such as... | depth 5 m | reverse complement strand
AACTTTCAAAATGATTTAAAACAAACATACGAGGGTTGGGGCAAAGCGGACGAAAGTAATTTCGCCACCCCTTAGAGCCTGTCCCGAATTTACTTCGGGAGAGTGGCAAAAGGGAAAGATGTGTTGATGATTTATAAATGATTTAAATAAAGAGTATGTACTTACCTACTTTTATATTCAATTCCTAAATGTCTAAACAAACCCCTTACCTTCATTCTCCAACTTGTTCTTGACCTAATCCAGGATTTACCGCCTGCGGGAATAAGAATGTAATCGTTAGAATGCATGGGTTTGATTTTGTTTTGAGATATTTTCTTATCAAACTTTAGTAGTAAATAGGGGTCTTGTGTTGGGGAAATGTCGTCGTCCAAATCAAATATATTGCGATGTTCTTTTTGATTGAATTGTTCTTCTTTTACTTTTAAGTCTTCAAACAGTTCCACTAAGGTGATTTGTCCTGTGATAAAATCCAGATCATAAATATCTTTATTAGCTGCCCTGCTTGAACAGCTCATTAATTTAAACAGTCCAATATCCCTTGTGGTTGCTAATCTTATACCATTCACAGTTTCTATGTCATCCATCATTTTCATATTTTGGAGGATTTCGACCTTAATTCTGGTACCACAAGATTTAGTTATCCAAAACCTTAAAAATGTATGTTGTTCACTTACTTTATCTGCCGGATAGTCAATACCTGTTACATTTTTTTCTCCGAAAAAGGCAATAGCCTCTTGCTCAATTTGTTCTAAATGTTTTATGCCAACAATTTCAGGACAGAATAAATCTATATCTTGAGATTCCCTATGACCAAAACGGATAGCTAAATTTGTACCACCTGCTAATGCAAATACGGATAGTGATGGCAACTCTTGTAATTCTTTGATTGTGGTAAGGAGTACGGGAGAAACTGTACTCATTTGTTAAACCTTATAACGTAAAAAGGTAGGTTTATTATAGCGTGCAGCAACCCATCTACATACTTGATTACTTATACGCTCTTTGGTATTTTTAAGTACTGCGTAAATTTCATTGGGGGTATATACTTTTTCAACAGAAGCAATGTCTTTTCTAAATGTTTTTTCATTGGTAGCCAATAGCATTCTTGGGATAATAACTTCCTTATCTTCTTTAGCAGATAATGTATTTATATCCATATCCCAAAACACTTTCTTTTGAGCTACATTGGCTATGTTTACTTTCGTTTTCAAAACTTCCTTTTACTTCTCTTTTATTTTAAAGTATGCTACAAATATATAAAATAGTATTTAATTGACTATCTATTAAAGGATTAGTTTAACTAGTTAGTCCAGCATCAATAGTATTACTTAGTATTTCAAATAATTATTATCAATAGAACGAACGTGAGGACATCGAAGCTTCAGCGAAGCTAATCCCATCCGAGTAAACTCGTACCCCCTTCTTTTGTCATCCCGAACGAACGTGAGGGATCCCATCAGAGTAAGCACGCAACGCTGAGCATATCCTAATAATAAGTCATTATGTTAGTTAAAAAAGTCATTGCGATCCCCAAGCCAGCTTGGGGAGAAGCAATCTCCACGTCAATACGAGGAACCGAAGCAAACCAAAGGAGCCACACGTCACTCAGAGCGTAGCGAAGGAGTCTCAGAGGTCAATTGCTATTATAAATGAATAACAACTAAGTACCTTTAGTCCTTTTAGTCCCTTTAATTGTGAATTTCTAATTTCACTAATCTAAAAAACCCGTCTTACGTCCTATGTCTTGCAGTCTTAAGTCCAAAATAAGAGAGCCCACGCGTTGTATATGCTTATCACATTTAGTGAGTGCCTAAACCTCACCCCACGGGTGTACAAGCACCCTCATTGTATGGTATAAAATTTGACGACAAACCTTGAACCTTGAACCTTAAACCTCAAACCTTGAACCTCAAACCTGGAACCTTGAACTTTGAACCTTGAACCTCAAACCTTGAACCTCAAACCTCAAACCTGGAACCTGGAACCTGAAACCTGAAACCTTGAACTTTGAACCTTGAACCTCAAACCTTGAACCTCAAACCTTGAACCTTGAACTTTGAACCTTAAACCTGTCACCCCACCACAACCTCAACCCCCACCTTCTCCGCCTTGTACTTTATCTTGGTCATCAAATCATAATAGCTCCAGTTGCGCAATACAAATTGCTCGGCCTGGGCTATTCCCATCTTATCTTCCTGGTTCACCAATACTAAGGTCCCTGCCTGGTGTTGGATGCAAAAGTCCAGCAGCCTTTTACTGTACACATGGATACGGTGGCGCACATAATGGTTTTCCTTATCGCGGAAACTGTCCATCGCCTTTAACTTTCTTTTGGTCCCTTTGCCCGCTTTGCAATAAGTGGCTCCTGCCTGTGCCCGTTTACGGGCGGCCTGTATGGCCAGCCTTCGGTACAGGAATTCTTCCTTGTTCCCTATAGTGAGCTTTGCTTTACCTGCCTTCACCACTAGGGGATATTCCAGAGACAGGGAAGCTTCCGCAATCACCTCCGGTCTTAAATGGTGACTTTCCTTTTGCACTTCAAAAACAGGGAGCCAGAAGATTTTGCCGCCCTTGAGCTGGATATGCGAAGTACAAAGTTTGGTATCTCCCGCTATCACCTGTTCCAATAACTTTTTCTTGTCGGTAAAGTCTTTCCCTAAATAGGTGCGGAAAGGAATCTGGAACAACCCAAAACAAAAGGCCTTTTTCTCGGCATTATAGTGCAGCCCGCTTACCAACTCCTTGCTGAACGGAAAGGCCATATCCCTCCGAAAGTTCATTAGCGAGCATTCGCCCCGCCGGTATGCCTGTCTGTCCTTGTTAAAAGTGGAGATCAAGGTCTTATTGAGGGTCGATAATATATTGGTGGGCATCTCTCCCTTAAAGCGATTGGACACCACCCGGTAGGTGGTATTGATACGGGAGCGTTGCAGCATGCCGTTGGCATCTTTTTTTTCATCAACCAGTTTGTATTGAACCCCTTCGGTAAGGTAAAAGAATTCTTGAAGCATTTCCTGCACATACAAATGGGTAACGATAAGGTTCGCTGCCCTGTAACAACGGTTCTGCCATCGGTAAAGGGTGTCCAGGGCCTCCTTACGTTCTTCCTTGGTGGGGAGGTCTACCAATAGCTGTATCTTTCGGGTGAGTTTTAACGCGGACTTTTCCATACTAAGCCGATTGGGATTGTTGTGTATCCTGTAATACCTTATAGGCGGCCATAAACGCGTGGTGCACTTCCATTTGGGATAGTTGAAGCGCTGTGGCGATGGCGGCAAAGGAGTGCTTCGCTTCACACCGCAGTTTAAGGACTTCTGCCTGCTGTGGGGTCATAACCCCTTGAACTTTTATATTAACAGTAGGCTCTTTAAGCGCCCCTCCCTGGTCAAGAATGGTCTTGAGGGTTTGGATGGACTTTTTTATCTTGTTACCCGTCTCGTTGATACTGATCCCCATTGCTTGGGCAATGGCTTTATACTGAAACCCATATTTCAGGCACAGTTCAAGGAAACGGCTGCTTTCTGCATCTAAAAGCGGCAATACCCTTTGGACCGTATCAAAATCTGCCTGCTCCCTTTCCTGGGCTTTTAGCGTCTCTGCATCACTTAAGGGGTCATAGCCCGCCAGATAATCCTGATAGTTGTCAAAACCCTCTAAGGAATAAAGGTTTCTAAAGAACTTGTTTTTGGGACGGGTGTAGTAGGAGATACACTCCCTTTTCATCACAAACCGCAGGAAATAAAAAATGTGCTCAGGGGTCTCCACCCTGTCTCGATGCACCCACAATTTTAAAAAGGCATCCTGAACCAGGGATTCTATGACAAAATCATCCCGGATCAATTGCCTTCCCACCCAAAAGAGGCGCCTATGGTACTCCTTGTGTACGGCGGCAAGGGCTTTGGGGCATCCCAGTTTAAGGTGTTCAAATGTAATGTGTTTCATAAATCCCTTAATTAAAAGAGGCCTCAACCATCAATATATAATGAAAACATACTGCGGTTTCTTAAGTTTTAATAAGGGAAGTTGACTTTGAAATAAGTTGGGATTGCACGGCTTTTTCTACAAACAAAAAGGGCGTGAAGGCTCAACTTAAAGCATCAAGGTACTGGTATACCGCACGACAATAAGTAAGCCCACGCCCCGGGTCGTGAGCATTTACACTTATCCTCTCGTCGTTAAAAATTACCAGTTTCTGATGCGAGATTCAAAGCGAATGCTTCTACTATTTTAATTTAAGAAGTAATCGCAAATTTATGTATTCTAGGGCTAATATATAAAAAATATTTAATGCGTACTAACGCACGCACTATTTTTTTTATAAATGACTTAATTTGTGAGGATGGGAAGTGTGAACTTTAAAATATGTGGCTTTATTTATAAAAATTGGGTGTTAAAAGCAAGCTCTCAGCGGTCGTTTGCTTTAGATCATAATATTGAAGAGAGTATTGTCAGAAAAATAAAAAATACTGCCATAAAAAAAGAAGGTGTTCATTACTCCATTCCTGTCACTACCTTAAAGAAGATTTGTGACTCCCGAAATCTATCTTTATCTAATTTTTTTAAACAGTTAGATTTATAACTTTTATTTTTTTAAGCACTAATCCGCATCTTTTATTTCCCGTAATAATTTTATTTCCCCGTTGCCAGAAATTTGTGTATTAAACAGTTAACGTTAAAACCCCGGTAAATCTCCCTGCTGGAACAAAAAGAAACCATGGATGCAACCCAATTAGTCTTAGCTACATAGTTTTTATGTCAAAGGTTTATACTTTCTATGCTTTTTTTTTCATAATGCGGAATCCCGTAAAATTTATTCAAAATTATTGTTTTAGGTTTGTTTTTGAGGGGTTTTAACATTTTGTTTTATATTTGGGTACTCCCCACGATAAATTAAAAGCTACAAAAATGTTGAAAACTAATGCATAGTATGCCCAATTAGCATGCTATGGGTAAAAAAGTAGCGTGTATAAACAAGTTAGGCAACATGCTAAAATACCTACATACAAATCTTAGAATATGACTAAATGAAGAACACTAAAAGAACAGAATACCAAAATGATATGGACATTTTTCTCCTTTAATGCCTTATTGTTTTATGTGTTAGCAATTGCTCCTATAGTTAGTTTTAAAGACTTTGATTGGCAAGCATTTCTAGCAGGGAGAGGCGTTTGGTTATTAGTGATTCCCGTAATATTGTTTATTTTAAATGGTATTCTTAGCAGTAATCAAAAGGCAACAATCACATTTTGGAGAATCAAAAACCCGTTGCCTGCTTGTCGGTCTTTTTCGGTTTACGCTAGAATAGATGACAGAGTTGATTTCAAAAAGTTGGAGAAAAACTATAACCCACTTCCCGAAACAGCTAAAGAACAAAACTCTTTATGGTATAGCATCTATAAGGACTATCAGGAAGAACCTCTAGTAAAAAAAAGTCACAAAGATTTTCTTTTAGGCAGGGATATGTGTACGATAGCTCTCCTCTTTTTGGTTTTTGGAGGGGTTTTAGGGATTTTTCTCATTGCCGATATTACAAAATGGTGGTACTTAATTTATACATTCTTTCAATATATAATCCTTGCCATTGTAACGCAGAATCATGGGAAACGATTTGTCTGTAATGTATTGGCACTTGAAACATCTAAAAAATCATGATAGATATTAGTATAGACATGCTCTCATTGGACAATGCAGACTCAATTATTGTTTGGCTTAAAGACCATAACAACAACAATTATGTAATTCTCATTGACGGAGGAAATAGAAGTGATGGAGATAAAGTAATTGCTCATTTAAATAAATATGTTTTGCCGGATGCTGGGAAAAGAGCACCTGATTTAATTATTTGTACTCATCACGACAAAGATCATATTGGCGGATTGATCCCAGTAGTTGAGTATTATGGTAATAATATTGGGCAGGTTTGGATAAATAATCCAGCTGAACACATTAGCTCAACTACTTATCAAACTTTGAAAGAATCATTTAGGCGGCAGTCTGCATACAAGCAATACGAAGTTATTTTAGAGGCTCTTGCAAACTTGGATGACTTTATATCAATTGTTGACAGAATAGGTATTTCAAGAGACCATGCACTATACGGACAAAGTCTTTTTAATGGTATCGTTAGAGTACTTGGACCTTCTGATGACTTCTATAAAAGTCTTCTGCCAGGCATGGAAAATATGGATCGGTATGTTTCAAGTGAAGCTGATTATGCCTATAATTCTATTTTTGGAACCGCAGTTATTAATGAAAGTTTAGAAGTAAACTCTCCCTGCCCTATTGTTGATGAAGAAAATTCAACATCTGCTACCAACAACTCTAGTGTAATTCTTGAAATTAATGCGAAAGAAGATAGTAGATACTTATTTACTGGAGATGCAGGAGTTCAAGCATTTGAAGATGTTCAAACAAGAGTTAGCCTAGAAGGAATCCATTGGTTAGACGTTCCACATCATGGTTCTAGACGTAACTTGTCATCAACACTTATTGATACAATGTCACCTAAAGTTTGTTATATATCAGCAAAAGGTGGTCATAAACATCCACGCAGAGCATTAGTTAACTGTCTTAGGAAGCATGGAGCAAAGGTTTATGGAACACATAAAGGAGGTAATAAATGGCACCATCGCGGTAATTTTCCAGATAGAACGGATTACTCAAGTGCAGCGGAGATTTAGATTGAGAATTATTAGAATCGAAAAAATGTGTTTACTGACTACAATAGAGGAAGAAATAGAAGCACGATTGCCTAACAGCGTGTATGTGGCAATAGCGGGTGTAGTGGTAAATCGAAGGTCTGTGCTTCTAAGGAACTTTGTGCTAAACGGACAGGAAAATGCTTCTAATCCGCTACTGCACATACACGCAAAACGTTGGCATTCATACTGAAATACTGTAAATGAAAGTAAAAGAAATTAAGATTAATAAGTTTAAAAGATTTTCTGATTTAACAATTTCAGAAATACCAGAAACTACCAAGCTAATTGTTCTAGTTGGTCCAAATGGAAGTGGAAAGACATCAATATTCGAAGCTTTAAATCACTGGTATAAAGATAAAGGGTTTGGAACTATGGAACATCTTTTCCATATGGAAGAAACTAAAAACTATTTTGAAAAAAAAGATGGAAATTCATTAGGACAGAACTGGCATCAAAACAGAGTAATAATAAAATTTCATAATGATAAAACTTACTCAAAGGAAGATGTTAGAGGAAAATTTTATTTCAGAACAGCATATAGAAATGAACCTGACTTTACAATTTCAACTTTAGCGAAACAACATAATCCTACCGAAAAACTCAGATTTAAAAATTTGATGAATAACGACATTACTGTTTCCGAAAATTATCAAAGATTAATTGCCAACACCTTAGTTGGAGTGTATGATCCTATAAATGATAAGAAAACAGTTGAACAACTAAGAGACGAGTTAATTGGAAAAATAAAAAAATCACTTACTTCGATTTTTGATGATTTAACTTTGACCTCGATTGGAGACCCAATGTATGACGGTAGTTTTTATTTCAAAAAAGGGTTAGCTGAAAACTTTCATTACAAAAATTTATCCGCAGGAGAAAAATCCGTTTTTGACTTAATACTTGATTTAATTATTAAATCTTCTTACTTCCAAGAAGGAATATTTTGTATAGATGAACCAGAAGCACATTTACACACAAGACTTCAATCAAAACTTTTAAACGAACTATACAACCTTACACCTGACGATTCTCAACTATGGATTTCTACACATTCAATAGGAATGCTTAAAAAAGCTGAAGAATTAGAGGAAAAAAATCCAGGTACAGTTACTTTTCTTGATTTTGATAACCGAGATTTTGACTTAACAGAATTGATGAAACCAGCTAGAGTTGATAAAGCAATTTGGGATAAGTTTTTTGATTTGGCATTTGCAGATTTTTCTAAGCTAATATCACCTTCAACTATTGTATTCTGTGAAGGAACTTCACAAGGAAGAAAATACAAGGATTTTGACGCTCAAGTGTACAGTAAAATATTTGAAAGTAAATATCACGATACAAAATTCGTTTCAATAGGTGGTTCAACTGAGATTGAAAACGTGGAAAATCAATCTGTAAAAATGCTGTCTAATATTCTCAAGTCTTCAACATTAATAAAGTTTATAGATCGGGATGATAAAAGTGATGCAGAAATTGCTGAATTATTGAAAAAGGAAGTTAAAACTTCTTCTCGTAGACATATAGAATCCTATCTATTTGATGAAGAGTTAATAACTAAACTTTGTAATTCATTGGGAAAACCAGAATTGGTACAAGATTGTTTAGATGCTAAAGACAAAGCTGTTGCTGATAGTGTTGGTCGGGGAAATCCTGCTGATGATATAAAATCTGCAAGCGGAAACATATTTACGGAAGTCAAAAGAATTTTAGGCTTGACTCAATGTGGAAACAATAAATGTGCATTTGTTAGAGATACAATGGCACCATTAGTAACGGAAGAAACTAATGTGTATAAGGAATTGGAAAAGGAAATATTTGAATGAAGTACGAAATGCCCGAGTAGACCGCTCCGCCCGCTCTGCGAAGTTTGGAACTTCGCAGCCTCCTAACTTTATTAATCTACCAACCCCCCAACCCATCTCTGATGGTTATCCAAAATTGAATGAAAAGTCAGTCACAAATAAACAACTACTGGCATGATATTCAATTGCGAAACGACTGGCACTAACCGACCGAAATCAGTGGCACAAATCGAACCGAAATAGCCAAAGGGGGGTCAGCATGCTCCGGTATAATTTACAAAATCAGCTATCTTGTTTTCAAAAAGAGGGGTAAGTATCCGCCGGAATGGCAGCTACTTTAAAATTGGCTTTTGGGGGGTCAGCTTAGTCCGGTATATCCACGTTTGATGTAAGATAATGATGCAAACGACCATTATTCCTTTGTAATAAGAAAGAACTATAAAAAAATAAGTCCCACCGAAGCGGGACTCAAGGTTTTTTACCTACGGCATATAGCCTTATTGTGATAAGATTAAAGATTAGAATAATGTTTCACATTTCAAATATAAACAATTTAAATTAACCAAAAGTGAGGAATTCCGTAAAATTGTTATAAAAGAGTTTTGTAGATTTAGGGATTATTTTCAAAAATGCAATAAAATGGCAAAATATTTAGGACTTGATTTAGGGACGAACTCGATAGGGTGGGCTTTATTAGATTATGATAAAGAAGGAAGTAAGCTTCAAGATAAAGGTGTATTAATTTTCTCTGAAGGGGTGAAAAAAGAGAAAGGACAAGAGAAGTCTAGAGCAGCAGAGCGAACGGGTTTTAGGAGTGCTAGAAGAATAAAGTTCAGAAGAAAAATCAGAAAATATCAGACACTTCTGGTGTTAGCTAAATACAATATGTGCCCATTAAATATAGATGAAGTCAAAGAATGGAGAAAGTCAAACTTTAAGAAATACCCTGCTAAACTTGAATTTTTGGGGTGGTTAAGAACTGATGAAGATAAAAATATCAATCCCTATTATTTTAGAGACAAAGCAAGCCGAGAAAAAGTAAATAACTATGAACTTGGAAGAGCTTTGTATCATATGGCTCAGCGCAGAGGCTTTTTAAGCAACCGTTTGGATCAATCAGATAAAGGTGTTATTGAAAAACACCAACCCGAACTTGAAACTAGGATTAAAGACGGTCAAAGTGCTAATGAAATACAGCAGTTAATTATCGAATATTTTGAACCTTTTGATATCATAGAAAAAAAACAAAAAGAATTAAATGCAGGTGAGAATGAGCTAAAAAAACTTTACAATAGTTTTTCTAAAATCCTTAAAGAAAAAATTGACCTCAATGAGACTAAACAAAATCTACTAGACAGACTTTTTAAAAAAGAAAACCTTGGAGCAGTTAAAAAAAATATCACTGAACTTGACGCTGCTATTGAAAAAGCCAACTGTAATACATTAGGTCAATATTTCTGGAAACTTTATCAACAAGACAGGAACAATACAGAAAACAAAATACGCAGTAATTACACGTCAAGAGAAGACCATTATTTGAGTGAGTTTGAAGTAATTTGTAGAGCTCAGAGATTAGAAAGTATTAAAAATTCAAAAAAAGATCCAAGCGAGAGATATTTAGGTATAGTTAAAGAGCTGTACAAAGCTATTTTTTATCAAAGACCACTTAAATCACAGAAAGGCTTAATTGGTAAATGCTCACTTGAACCAACTAAAGCAAGATGTTCTGTTTCCCGTCCTGGATATGAATTGTTTAGAATGTATAGTTTTATTAATACAATAAAAGTAAAAGCACCAGATGAAGAAAATTTTAGGTTCTTGACAGATGAAGAAAGAGAAATGATAAAGCCTAAGTTCTTTAGAAAATCCAAACCTACTTTTACTTTTATTGATATTAAAAAATCATTAGGTAATAACAACAGATACAACTTTAAAGACAATGCAACTGTAAGTGGATGTCCTACTATTGCAGCATTAAGTACCGTATTTGGTGATTATTGGGAAAATACTATTTATGAAAACTACACAGACAAAAGAAAAAGAAATACTAAAAATAGTAATCCTGAAGAAGTAAAGTCTAAAGAAGAAGTGATAGCCGATATTTGGCATGTGCTGGCAACGTTTACTTCTGATGAGAAATTAATTGATTTTGGTAAGAATAAACTGAAATTGAATCATAATGAAGCTGAAAAGTTCTCAAAAATACATTTGAAGAAGGATTATGCATCATTAAGCCTATATGCCATAAATAAAATACTTCCTTATTTAGAAAAAGGCTTATTGTACTCGCACGCGGTGTTCATGGCCAATATGGACAAATTAATAAAGCCGGAACGATGGAATAATGAAGATGACAGAAAGTCGATTGAAAAGGAAGTTGGTGAAATTATCAATAATCATCAATTGGAAAACAAAATGCTTTTTGCAATAAATACTGTTTTGAAATATTGTTTTGATAACAATCAAACCTATTCAAAAGAAGCAGAAAACATTTATAAAAAGGATGTAGAAAAACAAATAAAAAAAGAATTTGGAGAACGAACTTGGGAAGGCAATCCCGACAAAGAAATTATACTTTCAGATGCTTTTAAAATTTTCATCACAAAATTAAAGGAACGTGAACACGCAAGTATTAAAAGAATTGATGAAAAAATAATTGAGTTTTTATCAGATAATGATTTACTGAAAATAAATGCTACAGAAAGTCTTTATCATCCATCCGACATTGAAAAGTTTAAACCGGCAACTATTAAGGATAGAAACGGGAATGAATTTAGGGGTCTTGGTTCACCTGATGTGGGTTCTATAAAAAACCCCATGGCAATGAAGGCTTTACATCAATTGAAAAAGTTAGTTAATACCTTGATTCTTGAAGGACAAATAGATGAAACTACAAAAATCAATATTGAACTTTCTCGGCAATTAAACGATGCCAACAAAAGAAAAGCTATAGAAAAATGGCAAAACGATAGAAAAGAATTGTTTCAAGAGTATGAAAAGAAGATTAAAGAACTCTATAAAATTGAAACCGGCAATGAACTAAAAGAAGTTACTAGTGAAGATATTGAAAAGTTCGGCTATGCACTAGAGCAAAGAAAGGATGGAAAAATTGTAATAAAAGAGGACATCACAAAATACACCTTATGGGAAGAACAAAACCATATTTGTTTATACACAGGTAAAACAATAAGTCTTTCAAATTTTCTGGGTGCAAATCCACAGTTTGACATCGAACATACTTTGCCTAGAAGTCGCTCTTGGGATAATTCACAAATGAATAAAACACTTTGTGACAAAACGTTTAATCAAAAAATAAAAGGAAATAAAACACCTTATGAATTGCAGATGAACGGTGACATTCTACCAAGAATTCAACACTGGAAAGATAAATACATAGCTTTAGCAAACGAGATTGAAAAGAAAAAAAGAAGTACAAGAAGTGCTACAGATAAAGAACAAAAAGATAGATTCATTCAACAACGCCATTATTTAAAGTTGGAGCACGACTACTGGAAAGGTAAATACGACCGTTTTGTAATGGAAGAGATTAAAGAAGGTTTTAAAAATAGCCAGGTGGTTGACATAGGAATTATTTCTAAATACGCACGAGCTTATTTAAAATCGGTGTTTAATAAAGTATACTCTGTAAAAGGCGAGATGGTTTCAGAGTATAGAAAAGCTTGGGGATTACACGATAACTTTGCAGATAAATGGGGAAGAACACATTACAAACCCAAAGATAGAAGTAATCATATACACCACTGTATTGATGCGGTTACCATTGCTTGCATGAATAAAAATAAATACGATAAACTTGCTCACGCCTGGGGGTTAGCTGACAAGGGTGATTATGAAAAAGCCAAAAAGGAATTAGAAAATGAAAAACCTTGGGATACTTTCACACAAGATGTTCGCAATTTAGAAAACGAAGTGTTTATTGTGCATCAAAATAAAGATGTGTTGCCTAAACAAACTAAAAAGAAATTTAGAAAGAGAGGGAAAATACAAAGAGACAAAAATGGTAAAATCATCTATCAACAAGGTGATACTGTTAGAGGCTCTTTACACCTTGATACATTTTATGGTGCAATTGCAAAAAACAAAAACGGTGAAGTGCCAAAAGATGATACCGGGAACATAAAACCCAACTATGTAGTAAGAAAAGAACTCTCCAAACTTAAAAAATCTGATGTAGCTAATATTGTTGATGATAACATAAGAACTACTGTTGAACAAGCCGAGAAAGATAAATTGATAAGCTTCAATAATAATGGTGCTAAAGTAAATGAAACCATTTGGCAAAATAAAGACAAGCAAATACCGCTAAAAAAAGTGAGGGTGTACACGCCTTCAGTAAAATCACCTTTAAAAGACTTTAAAAAACACCCCGAACACTTTAGATCTCATAAACCCTATAAACAGCAATTTAACGTAGTGAATGAAGAAAACTATTGTATGGCGATTTATGAAGGATTAGACAAAAAAGGAAGACTTAAGCGTGATTTTGAATTGGTAAACAATATTGATGCGGGAGCCTATTACAAATTGAGTAATAAAATCCACCGGAAAAATCACGATTTAGTTCCCAATCCACATTTGAAATCAGATTTGCCATTAAAGTACATTCTTAAAAAAGGAATGATGGTGTTGATGTATGATAAAAGTCCTGATGAAATTTGGGAGTTGAACAATGAAAATAGAGTTAAAAGGTTATATAAATTAGCGAAATTTGATGCTCAAGGTAGATTAACATTTAGACCTCACTCAGAAGCTAAGTTAGCTTCTGAACTTAAAGAGGTTTATAGTGTTGATTTTAATAAACTAAAAGAACAAGTTAGATTACAGGTAAGCAAATTAAATATGTTAGTTGAAAACTCTGAATTTATAATTTTACCAACTGGAAAGATCGAAAGGTTTAAATAATATTTTTTTAAGATAGAAGTTCATTGACATCAATCAAATCTTAAACCTCACAAAACACGATATTTAACAATGCGGCCATTAAAAGCCAGTTCATGTTGTGGTTTGATTAAAGATTAGAAAGCACCATATTTTCGGCAGGGATTAAGGCAACAACTCCATCGTTGTGGTTTGATTAAAGATTAGGATTCACGATATTGCAAAGCTGCTTCTGTTTTCGGTTTCGCTGTTGTGGTTTGATTAAAGATTAGGATTCACGATATTCGTTGGAAAAGCAGGAAAGGCAGCCGGTCAAGTTGTGGTTTGATTAAAGATTAGGATTCACGATATTTGATTGATAAATGCGATGCTAAAGAGGTTGGTTGTGGTTTGATTAAAGATTAGGATTCACGATATTTATATGGGAAGGATGTAGAAAAGGGGAATAGTTGTGGTTTGATTAAAGATTAGGATTCACGATATTTAAAGCGCCGCCACACCGTTGTGCTGTGAAGTTGTGGTTTGATTAAAGATTAGGATTCACGATATTGTTGTGTTTGAAGTGTGGTGATGTATGATTGTTGTGGTTTGATTAAAGATTAGGATTCACGATATTACTTCCAGACGGGCATCGATACCCAAACAAGTTGTGGTTTGATTAAAGATTAGGATTCACGATATTGATGCTTCGTCCACTATGTCGAATTTGTAGTTGTGGTTTGATTAAAGATTAGGATTCACGATATTGCTGGCGCTGGGCTCTTCTCTTAATGAGGTGTTGTGGTTTGATTAAAGATTAGGATTCACGATATTAATTCTAAATCAAAACCAAGATAGGTAATAGTTGTGGTTTGATTAAAGATTAGGATTCACGATATTTTGACGACGGTACAGACATCTACCTCATAGTTGTGGTTTGATTAAAGATTAGGATTCACGATATTGTCCGTTCTTTTGGATTTCTTAGGCTTTGAGTTGTGGTTTGATTAAAGATTAGGATTCACGATATTTTTTTACAAAGCAGGGGGATACACGCATTAGTTGTGGTTTGATTAAAGATTAGGATTCACGATATTCTACTACATAGTGGGCAGCCGCAGTTTCTAGTTGTGGTTTGATTAAAGATTAGGATTCACGATATTAAGCATCTATAATTTAATTCCTAAATATAAGTTGTGGTTTGATTAAAGATTAGGATTCACGATATTGTAAGCCACGTGAATGAATGACCCGTTCTGGTTGTGGTTTGATTAAAGATTAGGATTCACGATATTATATTGAAAGGCTTTGATTTAGAATGTTTGTTGTGGTTTGATTAAAGATTAGGATTCACGATATTGCGGCGCGCGGCCGACGCCGACTCGCTCTAGTTGTGGTTTGATTAAAGATTAGGATTCACGATATTCGCATCACAAGTAAGCTATCATTGTATTGTGTTGTGGTTTGATTAAAGATTAGGATTCACGATATTAGCAGCTTTTGCCGCCATACCTGATTGCTGGTTGTGGTTTGATTAAAGATTAGGATTCACGATATTCAAACGCCCACACATCAGGACAATAATGGAGTTGTGGTTTGATTAAAGATTAGGATTCACGATATTAGGGCAACGGTGAGAATTATACCACAACTGGTTGTGGTTTGATTAAAGATTAGGATTCACGATATTTTTTTGTGCCCGGAACCTTTTGAGTTGCGGTTGTGGTTTGATTAAAGATTAGGATTCACGATATTAGAAAGATCTACTAACAAACAAGCATCTTAGTTGTGGTTTGATTAAAGATTAGGATTCACGATATTGTCCATACGCAACCACAGACAACGTTTGCAGTTGTGGTTTGATTAAAGATTAGGATTCACGATATTGGCCATTGGTATAGACCCTTTCAATTGGGAGTTGTGGTTTGATTAAAGATTAGGATTCACGATATTAAAAATCACATCTTCAATCAGGTACCAACTGTTGTGGTTTGATTAAAGATTAGGATTCACGATATTTATCCCAACATTCAACACCGTGCAGATGCGTTGTGGTTTGATTAAAGATTAGGATTCACGATATTGGAACGCAGGCACGTATGAGCGA
>TARA_R110000850_G_scaffold272212_1_pt1 | contig 15497 bp, 14 predicted proteins | sample TARA_R110000850 | Tara Oceans TARA_R110000850 (sample SAMEA4397586) | marine metagenome | biome: Polar Biome; feature: [SRF] surface water layer (ENVO:00010504); material: water (ENVO:00002006), including particulate matter (ENVO:01000060) such as... | depth 5 m | reverse complement strand
AACCTGCGCGTCATCGACCACCGTGGCGGGCATCAGCGCCCCCGTCGGGCAGGCCTGCACACATTCACCGCACGCCACACACGAAGACGCGCCCATCGGGTCGGCCATGTCAAACACCGGATAGCTGTCATGCCCGCGACCGGCCATCCCGATCACATCATTGACCTGCACCTCGCGGCAGGCGCGCACACACAGGTTACACTGGATACAGGCATCAAGGTTCACCCGCATCGCCACATGACTGTCGTCAAGCAACGGGATACGCCCGCTTTCCAGCTTGGGAAACCGGCTCGCCTCGACCCCCACCTGTGCGGCCATGTCCCACAGGTGGCTGGATTTATCATGGGCGACTTCGGAGGCGGGCTGGTCGGCGATCAACAGTTCCATCACCATCTTTCGGGCGTTTTCCGACCGCGCGTTGTTTGTGACCACGACCATGCCTTCGGCGGGCTCGCGTAGACAGGATGCCGCCAGATTCCGTTCGCCTTCGATTTCAACCATACAGGCGCGACAGTTTCCGTCAGGTCGATACCCCGGCTTGGGTGTGAAGCACAGATGCGGAATTTTCAGTCCACGCCCGTTTGCGACTTCCCAAATCGTCATACCGGCCTCGGCCTCGACGGTTTCGCCATCCAGCGTAAATGTAACTGTTTCGGCCATCAGACTCTCCTGTAATGCGCATCTACACTATAGGCGGGCGCATGGAGGCATAGCAGTCATAATCCCGACACCCTGCCCCGTTTTTACGCCACGCCTGTTTCCGATGCGCGCCCAATTGTCCCGTCAGCTAAAAAATGGCCGCGCAAAGGGATCCTGCCCTTCCAACCGGCGCGACCGTTGCCTATCAAAGACTCAGCAACAAAAGGCGCATTATGTCCCACATTACCCTTATCCGTCACGGTCAGGCCAATTCCGAGGCTAAGGACGAAATCAGCTATGATAAGCTAAGCCCGCTTGGCCACGAACAGGCCGCCTGGCTAGGCGATCACCTGCGCCATTCGGAAACCCACCACACCCGCTTATACACTGGCACCCTGCGCCGTCATATCGAAACCGCACAAGGCATGGATACCGGGCTGGAGCCGATCCGCGACGAACGTCTGAACGAATTGCAGTATTTCACGCTCGCGGCGCTGATGGAGCAGCAGCACGGGGTCCCGTTTCCCACCGAACAAGGCAGCTTTGCCAATCACTTGCCTTTGGTTTTCGAGACCTGGAAAAGCGACAAGCTCGAAAACCCGCCGGAGAGCTATTCCAGTTTTGAAGGGCGTATCAAATCCGTCCTCGAAGAAATTTCCGCAGGTGACGGCCCCGCACTGGTGGTAACGTCTGGCGGATTGATTTCCATGGTGATGGCGCAGGCCATGGGTCTGGGCATTCCGGCAATGTCGCGCATCGCATTGGCGATCATGCACACATCGATGCACCGCCTGTTCCCGATAGGGGGCCACTGGTCACCCGTCCTGTTCAATGCTGTCCCGCATCTTGACACACCTGCACGCCGCGTCGCGCAGACCCACATCTGAAAGGCACTGCCATGCTCAAGCTCTATTACTGCCCCGGCACCATTTCGATTGCAGTCGCGATCACGCTGGAAGAAGCCGGTCTTCCGTATGACGCTATCAAGGTCGATTTCAAAGCAGCACAGCAAACCAAGCCTGAATACCTTGCGATCAACTCCAAAGGGCGCGTGCCCGCGCTGGTACTGGGCGATGGCACGGTTCTGACGGAAACCGGGGCGCTGCTTGAATATATCGCGGCGCTTGTTCCTGCCGCCAACCTGGTACCGCAGCGGCCCGAAGACGCCGCGCACATGCGCAGTGCGATGTACTATCTTGCATCGACCATGCACGTGGCACACGCACATAAAATGCGCGGATCTCGATGGGCGAGCAATCAGGCCAGCTTTGACGACATGACGGCTAAGGTGCCCGAAACCATGGCTGCCAGTGCCGCCCACGTTGCAGCAGAGGTTTTGCGCGGCCCCTATGTCATGAAAGACCAGTTCACCTTGGCTGACCCTTATCTGTTCGTGGTCTGTAACTGGCTGCAAGGTGACGGGGTCGACCCGGCCACATATCCAAAAATTGCTTCATTTCTTGACCACATGGAAGCCCGCGCAAGCGTCAGGACCATCCGCGAAAAGGGCATGCTATGACCCTACCACATCTGTGGGTCCGTGCCGAGCAACGCGACAACGAAACCCGCGTCGGCCTGACCCCGGACGGCGCGGCGGTACTGTTGAACAAGGGTTTCCGCATAACGGTCGAGCAATCTTCATCACGCGTGATCCCGGCCGAACCATATGCCGAGAAGGGCTGCGAGATCGCCGCCGAACACAGCTGGCCCGAAGCCCCGCGCGACGCAATCGTGTTCGGGCTGAAGGAACTGCCCGACGACGGCACACCGCTGGTGCATAGACACATCATGTTTGGTCATGCCTACAAGGGCCAATCAGCGGGGAGAGTGCTGCTTGAACGTTTCAAGGCCGGCGGCGGCACGCTGTACGATCTGGAGTATCTCACCGACGACAAGGGCCGGCGTGTTGCGGCATTTGGCTATTGGGCGGGTTTTGCGGGGGCTGCGGTGGCGATCGAATGCTGGGTGGCGCAGTCGCGCGGGCGGCACCCCGACCCTATTGCTCCGTATCCTGATGCAAATGTCCTGACGGCAGCGCTGACCAGAAAAATACAGGCGCTCGACGTGGCGATGCCTGACGCGCTGGTCGTCGGCGCACTGGGTCGCGTCGGCAGTGGCGTATCGGACCTGTGCCAGCGATTGGGTATTCGGGTGACAGGGTGGGATACGGCCGAAACCATACACGGCGGGCCTTTTCCTGAAATTCTTGACCACACGTTGTTTTTCAATTGCATCCTCGCAGGCCCCAAAACGCCTGTTTTTGTCGCGCCAGATGCCCCAACAACGCCGCGAAAACTGCGGGTGATCGGCGACATTGCCTGCGATCCGGACAGTGATTTCAACCCTGTTAAGGTTTACGACCGGGCCACAACCTGGGACGAACCTGCGCTGCGTGTCTGCGACAATCCCCCTCTGGATGTGACCGCAATCGACAACCTGCCGTCGATCCTTCCGCTTGAAAGTTCAACAGATTACGCTGCCCAGTTGTTGCCCACCCTGGTCGAGCTGCAGAACACCGACGCTGCGGTTTGGGCCAGAGCCAAAGCCATATTTGACCAGCATATCTTGCGTGTCTGACCCGAAGGGACGGGGCGCACGCGCTGCCTCGTCCAGTGTCTAACGAAACAGGCGATAATAGATCGCATCCGGCAGGAACTGGGCAAGACGGAAAATCAGCGAGAACCAATAGGGAAAGCTTTTCTTGAACCGGTCGGTCCCCATGTGTTCGATCACTTGCTGCGCCGCCTCCTCTGGCTGCATCAAACCCGGCATCTCAAAATCATTTTTGTCCGTCAGTCGGGTTTTGATAAATCCCGGATTTATTACTTGAACCTTAACTCCGGTATTACGCAAATCCGCATACATGCACTCAGCCAGCGACATGGTGCCGGCTTTCGATGCGGTGTATCCGATGGAATTGGGCAGCCCCCGAAACCCCGTCAAGCTGGAGGTGATGACAATATGCCCGTCATCGCGTTCCACCATCGCAGGGACCACCTCGCCCAAGACGCGCACCAATCCGGTCAGGTTTACATCGATCATTTTGGTCGCGTGGTCCGCTTCCCATTTCGCAGCACCAAACGGCCAATAGACCCCGGCAAGGTAGACAAGACCGTCCACCGGGCCCACGGCACGCGCTGCTGAACGTATGCTGTCTGCGTCCTGCACATCCAGAACGCGATAAGACGCCTTGCCTGACAGCTCGGCCACGAGCGCCTTCAGCTTGCCTTCCGAGCGGGCCGAAACGATGACCTCCGCACCGCGCCGACTAATCTTGTGCGCCAGCGCTTTGCCCAAGCCATCACTGGCCCCGACCAGCCAGTACCGTTTGCCGCCCCAATCCGTCATTGTGGATCCTTCTGGCGAATGGTCGCCACAAGCTCTGCCACCTTGAAACCGAATTTACGGAATTGGCTGCGATTGATCAGCGTGCCATCGGCGGTCAAGTAAATCCAGTCGACTGTCTTGAGCAGGTGCCCGCCCACATCGTCCGGCAACCTAATCGGGTACTGCATCCGTATCGTGCCACCGGCCTGCCTGCCCTGCGCCTCGCCGGGCACATCAGGGGCAGTGGCTGTGAAATAGCCTTTTTCGCCTAGGACTATCGTCCAGATGCGATCTTGAGTAGTGTTGTCGTCATAAACGAAATGCTCTCTGACCTCGGCGGTATCGCCATCCCAGACAACGTCAAAATCAGCAACGAAACTGCTGGTCACCCGCCCCGTCGGTCCGAAAATGACGCCTTCGCAGACCATCGCTCCGTTGAGGTGCTTTTTCATGTCTAACACCAGATAGTCGTCGGCATAGTCCTCGGGCTTTTGCGCGGGGAAATCGGCCATGTGACGTCTGGCCAAGACAATGCCGATCACAATCGCCGCACCCAGGAGTATCTGTAGTAATTCCATCATGACTCATCATCCTCATGCAGTGAGGTGCCTGCTAACACTGTCATCGCCACCCCCTTAAGAGCACATGGTAGACCGGCATACAGCCATACCAGCGTTGCAATGGCGTGGGGCGTGTTGACCAGCTCGCCGCTAACGAAGCCCGACATCTGCAAGATGGGAAGTAGCGTTACTGCGGCGAAGGCAAGGGTCAGCTTTGAGACAAACGCCCATAGGCCGAAGCCTTCGGCGGCGGATGGCGCAATCCTGCCGAGCCGCATGGCGAACATGGCCGGGAGCAAAGTCAGGTCAGCACCCAGAGCCGCACCCGAGACAATACAAACCACTGCAAAAAGAGCGACATCCCCCGCACCAAGAAAAAAAGCACCGACAAACGCCGCGATCGCCAACGCCATTGCCGCCAACAATACGGGCTTTGCCCCAAACGCTTCGGCAAGGTATCCCCACAACGGCGCGGCAATCGCCGCGCTCAGAAAAAACACCAGCAACAGTGGTCCTGCCCATTCGGGCGATTGCAGGGTCGCTTCCACATAGAATAGGAACACGGTCGAGGTTACCGCCACCGGTGCGGCATTCAGGAATGCGATCAGCAAAAGACGCCGCGCGACGCGGTCTTTCAAAATCGCACCAAAACCGGATCGTCTGTTGGTATCGGTCGTACGCCATTCGCCCTGCATCGCCACCGTAGCCCCAAGAGCCAACAACGCGAAGCCGATCGCAAATCCGGTAAACGGCTTGCCCATGATCGCGGCCAGAACCACCGGTGCGACCGAGGCGACACACACCCCCAAAAGCGCACCTGTCTCACGCCACCTTGCCAACGCCAGATGGCCGCGCCCGGGAAGCCTCTCGGCCTTTGCGACCCCTTGGGCATAAAAACATATCGTCAAGAAGCTGAAAGAGGTGAACACGCCCGTCAACGTGAGCCCGAACCATACCAACGGCGGTAACGATGGTGTCATGGCAAACAGTGCAAACATGGATATCGCCATAACGGCAGACCCGGTTGCAACCGCCAGACTTCGATGATTGCGCAGGGCCTCTGCCAGCCGTCCCAGCAGCGGATCCTGAATTACATCAAGCGATCGCAGCCCGAACAGTACCATGCCCAAAGCCGACAACGACACTCCATATTCATCGACAAAAAACTTCGGGGCGTGGATATAGATTGGCAGTCCTGCCGCTGCCAGCAATGCTGCGAACAGCGCATAGGCCGGAAGCTGTGCGGGTTGCGTATCCGATGCGACACTCGCCACTAAGAAACCTCATTTTCGGGCGGGGTCGGTGCAGGGCGATATCCCCCGCCTTTCCACCACAGCTTGACAGCCTGCCAGTGTATCAATGCCAGAACCCGGCGCGATCCAAACGGGCGACGGATCATCGATCGAAGCACCGCGGTATTTGTCAGCGGCTGCCGCCTTCCGGTAAGCGTCGCGATCAACCCGCCTGCGGTCTGGGTATAGTCGATCCAGATGCTAAGACGGTCTTTCCGGATATCAAATCGAAATGCATACGTTCCCGCCACCGGCTGAAACGGCGATACGTGAAAAATCTTGGTGGCATCCAACTGGTCTTGGCGCGTAATCTCGCGAAGGTCGGGATGGTGGCACAAATAGCTGTGACGTTCGCCGAATGTGTTGGATACTTCCGCTATCACTACGATCAAGCCATCATCATCGCGCCGGCACAGCCAAAAGCTGACGGGGTTGAAGACGTGACCGAACAACCGCGCTTGAGTCAAAAGTTCAATCCGGACAACACCTGGAATCTGGTGCTGCGCCAGTACATCACGCACCCACGCAGCCCCTCTTCCTGCGCCTCTCGGGCCCCCGTGATCAATATCGTGAACTGATGTTACCCCGGCCCGGTTGCGCGCAAACAGGGCCAAAGGTTTGATATCTGCCTCGGCGTCCAGCAACACGTAATCAACCGAGTAGCGAAATGCATTTTCGACGGTGCCTTTGCGCCCATGATAGGTGGTGGCCCGAATATGATCGACAGAGGTGGTCATTCAGCGGCCATGGCGACCCTGGACTGATCGCGCATGCCCCGCACGACATCTATCGCGCTCGACAATCCGTCTTCGTGAAAACCGTGCTTCATCCACGCACCGCAGAACCATGTCTTGTTGGTCCCGTTGAAACCACGCACCTGTTCCTGGGCCGCAATTGCGCCAAGATCATACACCGGGTGTCGCAATGTAACCTGATCATAGATCAGTTCTTCGCGGATCATGCGCTTGGTATTGAGCGTCACGAAGTGCGGATCATCCATGGGGATCGGTTGCAGCGAGTTCATCCAATAAGTCAGGTCGATCCGATCCGACACGTGTTCCTTGTCCTCGGAATATATCCACGACGCCCAAGTCTTGCGACGCTTTGGCATCATGGAAGTATCGGCATGCAGCACGATATCGTTCGGCTGGTATTTCATCGCACCCAATGCAGCAGTCTCTTGGGCGCTTGGGTCAGACAGCAGGGCCAACGCGTCGTCGGAATGCGTAGCGAAAACCACCTCGTCAAAGCTTTCCCAACTTGCCCCGTCGGTTTTTATCTCGACCCCGAGGGCGGTACGACGTACCGACTGAACCGCGGCGTTGAGGCGAATATCCACACCTTTTGCCGTCAGCGAAGCGCCAAGCCGGCTCACATATTCCTGTGAGCCACCTTTGACCGTGTACCATTGGTGCTGGCCGCTGTGACTAAGCAGGGCGTGGTTTTCAAAGAAATCAATCATGGAATATGCCGGGAAATCCATAATCTTGCCCACGGGCGTGGACCAGATCGCCCCAGACAGCGGCGCAAGGTAGTAGTTGCGAAAATATTCGCCTGCACCCAGCTTTTGCAGAAAACCCCCAATGGTCAGTGACCGGTCTTGAGCGATTTTCGTGGCATTTTTGTTAAATCTCACGATGTCGCTTAGCATCCTCAGAAACTTGGGGTTAGCCAAATTGCTACGCTGCGCGAATATCGAATCCAATGTGGTAAGCGCATATTCCAGCCGCCCCCCATCAATGGACGCGCCAAAGCTCATGTTGGATTCAACGACCGGAACATCCAATTCTTTGAACAATGCGGCAAGATGAGGGTAGTTCGCGTAGTTGAAGACAATGAAACCGGTGTCCACCGGTTGGTCGCCGTTCTTGCCTGCAATCCTGGTTCGGGCGTGCCCCCCCAGCCGGGCGCATGTTTCAAACAAGGTCACGTGATGGTCTTCACCCAACAGGTGGGCAGCCCCCATGCCCGAGATACCTGCACCGATTACCGCAATTCTACGAGGTGCCGCCGACACGTGATGACGAGGCGGGTCAATAGCTTCAAAAGGCATATGGCGTGGGTATCCTGTCGGTCGCAGATGGGTTTTTATAATTATGATATACGGGTGTACATCTAGCGGAGTTGCACACAATTACAATTATCTGCAATTTTTCGAACTTTTAAGCGACGGACCGCCCCGGAATCTCAGTTCTTCTTGTCGGATCCGGTCAATGGTATGATGGGGGTCTCTTGCGGGGAGAGTTCTTCAAAATCAAAGTTGTCCAGTCGTGCCGCCCGTTTTCCCGCCCTTTCGGCAGCGGTCCCCAACCCTTCAAGATCGGCACGCGCCTGACCAAAATGCGTGTTCAGCTTGCCAACGCGCTCCACGACAAGTTCGACGTCCCGGTGCAGCATCTTCAAGGTTTTCCGGATGGCACCCGCCTGTTCGCGCATCCGAGCGTCCTTCAGGATGGCGCGCATGGTATTCAGTGTCGCCATGCAGGTTGTCGGCGACACGATCCAGACCCGCGCAGCAAAGCCCTCGCGCACCTGTTCGGGAAAATTCCCGTGCAGCTCTGCATATACGGCCTCGGACGGTAGAAACATCAATGCACCATCCGCGGTCTCCCCTTCGATGATATATTTGCTGCTGATCGCCGAGATGTGCGCCTTGACCGCCACACGCATGGCGCGCGCCGCCTCTTTGACCTCAGAATCGGTTTTGGCCCGGCGCAAGGCTTCATATGCCTCCAGAGGGAACTTGCTGTCTATCACGATGGGTCCGGGCGGATGCGGCAGGTGGATCAGGCAATCGGCGCGTTTTCCGGACGATAGCGACGCCTGCATGGTATAGCTGTCACTGGGCAGTGCTTTTGACACGATATCGTGCAACTGAATTTCGCCAAATGCGCCTCGGGTCTGCTTGTTGCTCAGGATGTCTTGCAACGACAAGACGTCGCCGGACAGTTTCGTGATGTTGTCTTGCGCACGGTCAATAGCGGCCAGCCGTTCCTGAAGCTGCGTCAGACTGGTTGTCGTCTGTTTACTGGATCCATGCAGGGTCTCGCTCATCCTTTCCTGCATCTCCGTCAGGCTTCGGGCCGAGCGCGCAGCATTATCGGCGAGACGGTCTTGCATCTGTTGCTGAACGTGGGCCATGCGGGCCTCGATGCTCTGGATCATCTGGGCCTGGGCATTGGCTTGCGTATCCGAGACCGTCTGCAAGCCGCCGCGCAACTGTTCCTGCCCCATCCCAAGCTGCTGTACATGCCCGCCCAGAACCTGCATCTGCCGTGCCAGCGGTTCTGTCATCCGCGCCGAGCGTCCTGCGGCACGCACCGCCAGCACAAGCAGGATCAACACTAAAAAAATGGCCCCTGCGGTCGCCAGGATCAGAAGAACGACCGGGTCGTCCAAGGAATAGGTTTGTCCGCCGATTCCGATCATGTGCGACCGAACAATCGTTCAATGTCACTGAGCTTCAGTTCGACATAGGTCGGGCGTCCGTGATTGCACTGTCCAGAATGAGGCGTCGCTTCCATCTCGCGCAGCAAGGCGTTCATTTCCTCGGCCCGCATCCGGCGACCAGACCGGATAGAGCCATGGCACGCGACCCGGCTCAGGATCGCTTCGAGGCGCGCTTGGAGTGAATTGCTTTCGTTCTGATCGGCAAGCTCATCCAGAATATCAAGGATCATCGCCTTGGCATCGACAACCCCGAGAATGGCCGGGGTTTCCCTTACGGCGATGGCGTTTCCACCAAACGGTTCGATGCCCAAACCGAAGCCTGCCATCTGGTCTGCCATCTCCAGCAGTCGCGCACAGTCCGAGGCCGAAAGATCCACGATCTCTGGGATCAGCAACGCCTGGGCTGCAACGCCGTTTTCCGACATCTGGTGTTTGAGCTTTTCATAGACCAATCGTTCGTGCGCGGCGTGTTGGTCGACGATCACCATGCCCGTCGCAGTCTGGGCGACAATATAGTTTTCGTGAACCTGGCCGCGCGCGGTTCCCAAGGGATAATCAGGGGCGTCCTGCTCGGTTGCGGTCTCGTTTTCAGTCTGTGCTTCGACCCGCGCCCACATCCCGGCGGTTTCCGCAAACCCGGGTTCCGGGGCTTGCGCCTGATAGGCCGTGCCGCGGGCCACGACGGAGGGGCGGTCCATTTGATAGACCCGCGCTGTCAATTGTTCGGGGCGCATGGCACCCAGCGTGGCATTGGCCACGGTGGTCGAAGCCCGATGCCCCGCATCTGCCAATGCGTGACGCAGGCCCGATACAATCAGGCCGCGTGCGATACCGGGATCGCGAAATCGCACTTCTGACTTCGCGGGATGTACGTTCACGTCAACAAGTGTCGGGTCGCAATCGATGAACAACGCCGCAGCCGGGTGGCGGTCGCGGCTGAGCAGGTCAAAATAGGCACCCCGCAGCGCCCCGACCAGCAACTTGTCCCGCACGGGCCGACCATTTACAAAAAGATACTGCATCACCGCCGAACCGCGCGAATAGGTGGGCAGCGCCGCAAAGCCGGTCAGGTGTAGCCCGTCGCGTTCAGCATCAACAGCCAGCGCGTTTTCCGCGAATTCGCGTCCGAGCACCTGTGCCAGCCGCCCTTGCAGGGCAGCAAACATATCGCCTTGCTCTGCATCCGCGCGAAATACCTCGCGGCCCGGTCCGTCGCCAGACACATCGCGCAGAATGAAACGGACGAAGGGCTCCGCCATCGCCAGTCGTTTGATGATATCGGCGATCGCCTGCGCCTCGGCGCGATCGGTTCGCAAAAACTTCAGTCGGGCCGGGGTGGCAAAAAACAGGTTGCGAAGCGTGACGACGGTGCCACCGTTCAAAGCCGCAGGGCGCACCGGCCCGGCCTGCCCGCCATTGATCGAAACCTCGGCCCCGTCCTGACCCGCGACACGACTGGAGATCGTCAATCGGCCGACGGCACCTAGTGAAGGCAATGCCTCACCGCGGAACCCGAAAGTATGAATGCTCAACAAGTCAGATCCGTCGATTTTTGACGTGGCATGACGTGACAAAGCCAACATCAGGTCGCTGGACGCAATGCCGCACCCATCATCCGTTACCCGGATCAGTGTTTTCCCGCCATCCGCATATTCGATGGTGACCTGTCGTGCGCCCGCATCAATGGCGTTTTCGACCAGTTCCTTGACGGCAGACGCCGGACGTTCGACCACTTCTCCGGCGGCGATACGATTGATCGCGGCTTCATCAAGCTGGCGGATGACCGGGAGTGCTTCGCTTATGTTGGGGTTTTGATATGCCATGCCGCTATACCTAGCATAGCGGCTGACGATTCTGAAAGACGAGATTATACCTATCCAGCCGCATCTTCCCGCGTGTTATTTGTTGGCAGCATTGAACCAAGCGACAATTTCAGCACGCTCTGTCGGCTCCATATGGCTAAGATTCGCCGGCGGCATCGCATTGGTGATACCTGCCTGCAGATAGATCTGCTTTGCAGCGCTGGCGATCTGATATTCGGTTTCCAACCGTATCCCCTTGGGTGCCCACAGCAACCCCTCCCACCCCGGATCTGCGGCGTGACACATGCTGCACCGTCCCGTGACGATATCCTGCACCCGCCCAAAACCGTCGGCTTGGGCGAAACGCAAAGCTGCGCCCGACGCCTGCTGAGGTTCATCGGCGCGAAACATCGGCGCGGTAGATAACCAGATAATTGCAATGAACAGCAGTGCCGTTGCCAGCCATGTCCACGTCGGATTCCCCTGACGGGCATGCACGCTGTTGAAATAGTGCCGGATCGTCACTCCCATCAGGAACACCAGTGCGGCAATCAGCCAGTTCATCTCTGACGCGAAGGCCAGTGGATAGTGGTTGCTGAGCATCAGAAAAATCACCGGCAGCGTAAGATAGTTGTTATGCGTGCTGCGCTGCTTCGCGATCTTGCCGTATTTCGCGTCCGGAGTACGCCCTGCCTTTAGGTCGGCCACAACAATACGCTGGTTCGGCATGATGATGAAAAACACGTTGGCCGACATGATGCTGGCGGTGAAGGCCCCCAGGTGAAGCAACGCGGCCCGACCCGAAAAGACCGATGTATAGAAATACGCCATCCCCACCAGGATCACGTATAGAACGATCATCAGGCGCGTGTTGTCATTGCCGAACTTGCTTTTGCATATCTGGTCATAGGCTATCCACCCAAAAACCAGCGACGCCAGCGAAATCCCTATTGCCTGCCACGTCGCCAGATCCGCTATGCGCGGATCCACGAGGTAGAATTCAGCCCCCAGATAGTAAACCAAGATCAGCAGGGCGAAGCCGGATAGCCAGGTCGAATAGCTTTCCCATTTGAACCAGATCAGGTCATCAGGCATCTGCGAAGGGGCGACGAGGTACTTTTGCACGTGGTAGAACCCCCCGCCGTGCACCTGCCATTCCTCGCCGTCGGCACCCGATTGCAGATTGCGGTCACGGTGCAGCCCGAGATCAAGCGCTATGAAGTAGAATGACGACCCGATCCACGCAATCGCCGTGATGACATGCACCCACCGGACAGCGAATTCAATCCAGGTAGTAATAGCGGCCATATCATACATGAAAGGAGTTCCTTGGATCTTGCTTTGTCGTCAGTGCGGCCAAGCGAGCGCGAAAGCTGTTGAGGTCACGGTGACCGCTTGTTGCATGTGGTGTGCATCTTTTGGGTCTAACCTTTGATCACATAAGGCGGATCAAGCGGGTATTCGTCAAGGTTTGTGGTCGCGCCGATACGATCGACAACGGCGAAAAGCCCCGGTTCGGCCAAAGGCGTCAGCACGCCGTGCCAGGTGCCGCGCCGGAAGTTCACCCCCTGAAAAGGGTGTGTGATAAACGCGAGCGGCGTGCCCGGCGCGCCGTTGTGATCGGGGGCGACGATGACGAGAAACGGATGACCTGTCAGCGGAAGAAACGCTTGCGATCCTTCGGGGTGACGCTCAAGCAGATCCAGCGTATAGGGAAAACTGCGGGGGCGGGCATCAAAGATGCTGATCCCGGCCTGTCCATCCTGCCCGAAATCCAGCGCGGCCAAATCATGATGGCGCCCGCACATTCCAGCGTTGATCATCCGATCCGGTTGGCCCGAGGCGTCAAGTATTTCGCCGAATGGCGCAAAGCTTTCCCTGGTCAGTGGCTGGCTATGTATGGCGCGGGTCATAGGGTCAGGGGCATGTGGCGGTTCACATCCTTGTACAGCAGATACCGAAAAGGTTCTTCGCCGGTCGCTACGCAGGCCTGCGGACAAAATGCCCGAAGCCACATGAAATCACCGGCCTCGACCGGAACCCAGTCGCGGTTAAGAAGGTAATTCGCCGTGCCCTGCAAGACATACAGGCCATGTTCCATCACATGGGTTTCGGCAAAGGGGATAAGCCCGCCGGGCTGAAAAGTGACGATATTCACGTGCATGTCGTGTCGCAGGTCGGTCGGTTCAACAAACCGCTGTGTCGCCCATGCCCCGTCAGTGTGAGGCATGGCGACCTGCGGCACATCCTTCTCGTGAGTAACCAGTGCTGGCGGCATGTCTAGCCCCGACACCGGCGTATACCGCTTGCGTATCCAGTGGAGTTTGCAAGGCGTATCCCCTGTGGTGAACAGCGACCAATCCGACGCGGGCGGCAAATAGGCATAGGACCCCGGCCTGAGGTCGTGTTCAGCCTCGCCAATGGTAAGCCGCGCCGTCCCGACAGCAACAAACAAAACGCCTTGGGCCGCTTTGTCGGGTTCGGGGCGCGCACTGCCTCCTCCGGGTGCGATCTCTAGCGCATACTGCGAAAAGGTCTCGGCGAAGCCGGTCAAGGGCCGGGCCAGTACCCAGGCGCGGCTGTCACGCCATTCGGGTAGGAAACTTGTCACAATATCGCGCTGTACCGATGCGGGAATTACCGCATAGGCTGGCGTAAAGACTGCGGTACTTTCCGGCGAGGTCGACTGGTCCGGCAGCCCCCCGGGCGGGAAAGCGTAGCTTGTCATATCATCTCCTCCAGGCGCAGCCGGGCAATACGTTCGACCTGTTTACAGGCGGTATCGAATTCCGAAGCAGTGGCATTTGCCAGGCGTGCCTGGAAATGTTTCAAGATACCCGCTTTGTCGTGGTCTTTGACCGCGATGATGAAGGGGAACCCGTGCTTGGTGACGTAAGCGGTGTTGAGCTCCTCAAACCTGCTACGCTCGGCATCGGTCAATGCATCCAGACCCGCACTGGCTTGCTCGCTCGTGCTTTCCGCGGTGAGCCGCTTGGCGACCGCCAGCTTGCCGGCAAGGTCGGGATGCGCCCGCAACACGCCAAGGCGTTCGGCTGGGCTGGCAGACCGAAACACCCGCGATAACGCGCTATGGATACCGGCGGCACAATTATGGGCAGGCCCCAATTCCAGATCAAACGCACGTTCTGCGACCCATGCCGAATGTTCGTACACGCCACCGAAGCGGGCGACGAAATCCTCGCGGGTCATCAAGTCTGCGCGAAAGATGGATTTCGGGGGATGGGTTTCGCGCCAATGATTGGCTATTTCGATGCGTCGCGGGGTCCAGACGCCCTCGACCCGGCCGATGTATTCTATAAATCGTTTCAACGCCTGAACACGCCCCGGACGCCCGATCAGGCGGCAGTGCAGACCGACCGACATCATCTTGGCATTACCCGCCGCACCTTCCGCATAGAGAGCGTCGAAAGTATCGCACAGGTAGGTATAGAATTGGTCTCCCGAATTGAACCCTTGCGGGGTGGCAAACCGCATGTCGTTGCAATCCAACGTATAGGGGATGATCAACTGGTCGCGCCCCGCGATCTGGGTCCAGTAGGGCAAATCATCGTCGTAGGTGTCGGAGATATAGTCGAACCCCCCGATTTCGGATGCCAGCGCCACCGTGTTGATTGAACTGCGCCCGGTGTACCACCCCCGGGGCGCTTCGCCTACGACTTCTCGGTGCAAACGAATGGCTTCGGCTATGTCGGCGCTCTCGGCAGCGGCGGTGTGATCTTTGTAATCAATCCATTTCAGCCCGTGACTGGCGATTTCCCAGTTGGCAGCTTTCATAGCCTCGACCTGTTCGGGCGCACGCGCCAAAGCGCTGGCAACACCATAGACGGTTACCGGAATACCCGCGCCCGTAAACAAACGGTGTAGCCGCCAAAAGCCGGCCCGTGCCCCGTAATCATAGATCGATTCCATATTCCAGTGACGCTGGCCAGGCCAAGGGACAGCGCCAACGATTTCGGACAGAAACGCCTCGGATGCGGCGTCCCCGTGCAATATGTTATTTTCCCCGCCCTCTTCGTAGTTCAGTACGAACTGCACCGCGATCCGCGCCCCACCCGGCCATTTTGCGTCAGGCGGGGTCGGGCCATAGCCGCGAAAATCTCGGGGGTATCGTGTCATCGGGCGTCCTTTGGTTGGCACCCGGCCAGGATGTCGGCAGGGCGCAGTAGATTTCAACCATTGATGATCTGAAATGTACAGCGGGTCCGACGCGCGCAACGTTGCGCGAGTGGCCGGCAGCAAACGCAACACATTTTTCAATCTAACGAACGACAAACCAAGAGCCGGATCGCCCGAAACACCCGTATCATGACGAAAGGGAAGCAGAGCCCCAACCAGAGAGAGGTGGAAGGGACCGCTGTTCGTATGCGAACAGTCCTGTCGGCCCCTGCCCAAAGATCGCCGCACCT
>TARA_R110000850_G_scaffold141065_4_pt1 | contig 15512 bp, 26 predicted proteins | sample TARA_R110000850 | Tara Oceans TARA_R110000850 (sample SAMEA4397586) | marine metagenome | biome: Polar Biome; feature: [SRF] surface water layer (ENVO:00010504); material: water (ENVO:00002006), including particulate matter (ENVO:01000060) such as... | depth 5 m | reverse complement strand
GTTCGTGACGCAGTTCGATCTATCAAGCCAAGCCTGATGCGCGTGTTCCTGTCAACTGATAGGCCGGTTGAGTACATACCGCAAGGCCCAGAGGACATCTCTACCGCACAGCAGGCCACACAGTATATGCACTGGTCATTTAATAAGCTCAATGGATATGATCTATTGAGTGATGTGTTTCACGATGCATTGGTTAAGAAGGTCGGAGTCTTAAAGATTTACTGGGACAAATACACAGACGCTGAAACGTATTCTTTTACGAATCTGACGGACGAAGAATTCTCAGCAATCGTTAATGAGGATGATATTGATGTTATTGAACATAGCGAAGAAATTTCTATCGAAGCTGACGAAATGGGGATGGAAATCGAAACTAAGCAGCATAGCGTCACGGTTAATCGAAAAACTGAGCGAGGGATGCTACAAGTAGAGGCAGTTCCGCCAGAAGAATTTATGATTGATAGAAACGCTCGATCAATTGACGATTTCTACGTTGTGGCGCACAGGACTGAAATGCGCGTTTCTGACGTTGTTAACATGGGATACGACTTTGAGAAAGTATCCAGCCTGACCGGAATCGGATCAAGCGATACATACTCAGAGTTAGAAGATTTTGAGCGTCGCGGCTATCAGCAGGACGAAGATAATCAAAGTCAAGATCCATCGATGAAGCTCGTTGCCATTACCGAGGCATACATGAAGATGGACATCGAAGGCACGGGCATCGCCCAGATGTACAAATTCACGCTTGGTGGAAACGATTACCAATTGCTCGATCATGAGCCTTGGACAAGCGACGTTCCATTCGCCATCTTTGAGATTGATCCAGAGCCTCATGCATTCTTTGGGCGGTCAATTGCAGACCTGATCATGGACGATCAAGACGCCGCCACAGCAATGCTTCGTGGTGTGCTGGATAACGTGGCGCTGACAAACAATCCAAGGCTTGGAATAATAACCGATCAGGTCAATGTTGATGACGTACTCAACAATGAGATTGGTGGCATTATTAGGATGAAGAATCCGCAGGCCATTGTGCCTATCACAGTGCCGTTTGTAGCGGCTCAAACGCTTTCTGCTATCCAATACATGGATGACGCGATTGAGTCCAAGACAGGCGTTTCTAGGGCCTCTATGGGCCTAGATCCAGACGCATTACAGAATACAACTGCTACAGCGGCCCAGATGACAAAACAGGCTGGCGCTGCTCAGGTTGAGGTAATGTCTAGGAATTTGGCCGAAGGCGGTATGAAACGCCTATTTAAGATAATGCTGAGGCTGTTCGTTGAGAATACTGACGAAGAGCAGATGATGCGCATGAACAGCGAGTTCGTGCCAATTGATCCTCGTGTGTGGAATACGAGCATGGACGTCATGTGCAACGTTGGCCTTGGAACCGGCAAAGAAGACGAAAAGATGATGATGTTGCAGCAGGCGCTACAGCTACAGATGCAGATTTGGAGTTCATACGGCCCCGGCAACGGACTGGTGACAATGACGCTAATTCGCAACACGTTGGCGGATATGTTGGCCCTTGCTGGCGTTAGAAACAGCGACAGATACTTTACGCCAATGAATGAGCAATACGAGCAGCAGTTGCTACAAATGAAGCAGCAGCAGGCACAAGGCCAACAGCAGCCACTTGATCCCGGTCAGGCGCTTGTTCAGGCCGAGACGCTCAAAGCTCAGGCCAAGGCCGAAAGCGACATGGTTAAGATTCAGGTTGATGCACAGAAAGCTATTGCGCAAGATGATCGAGAGCGCGATAAAATGGATCAAGACTTACTTATTAAGGCCGCTGAGATACTTGGTAAATATGGCACGTCAATTGATGTCGCAAACATTAAAGAGTCTCAAAAAGCCCCTAGGTATCCAGACGAGCGACCATCTGAGGCTGTATCTGGCGGAAGGTTTTAATGGCAAAGATTAAAGAACAGGCATCAAAAATTAAACGGCTCATTGACGATCCCGTATTTAAGGAAGTCATTGAGGCCGTAAAGATGTTGCAGGTCAACATCTTCATGAATCCCGACTCGACCACCGAGGATCGCGATAAGGCGCACGATGTCATTCGTGCATTAGGAACAATCGATGATTATATCAATACCGTTTTAACGGACGAGAAGATCTTCGATAACAAAAACTAGGAGAAAAGTACCGTGGCTGACACGACTGAAACTCAAGAAGCACCAGCATTTGACGGAAGCATTGAAGAGGCAGTTGGTTTAATTACCATGCCTGACGAATCCGAACAGGTCGAGGAAGAAGAGAATACCGAATCTGAGGATGTATCTCCAGAGATGGAAGCATCGGAATCAGACGAGGAGGATGACGCTGAGGAAGACGACGACGGCGAGGAAGATGAAGTCGAAGAGGATGACGAAGAGGCAGATGAGCCAGCCGATCCAGAAGAGCCATCTTTCCACACTGTTAAAGTTGACGGTGTTGAACAGAAGGTATCCTTAGAGGATCTCAAGCAAGGTTATTCAGGCCAACAGTACGTCCAAAAGGGAATGCAGGAAGCTGCCTCCAGCCGTAAACAGGCTGAGGAAGTCTATTCTGCACTCTTGGCCGAGAGGCAACAATTGGTCGATATCTATCAACAAATGCAACAAGGGCAATTCTTGAATCAGCCAAATCCACCATCTGACGATCTTGTCTCGGTTGATCCAATTGGATACATCGAAGAGAAGGCCAGATACGATAAGGCGATGGGCGAATACAACCAGCAACAGGCAAAGATGGGCGAGGTCATGCAACAGACTGAGCAGGCTCGGAGCCAAGCTGTACAAACGTATTTGCAACAGGAAATGCAGACGTTAGCACAAGTTATTCCTGAGTTTGGAGATGCTAAAAAAGCACCTAGACTGAAGGAAAAATTAGTCGGCGGCGGTCAGAACTTCTACGGTTACACGCAGGAGGAGATCGGCGGGATTATGGATCATCGAGCCATACGGGTGTTAAACGACGCGATCAAGTACCGAGAGATAGTCGCTGGCAAATCGAAGGCCGAGCATAAAGCTAAGGGCGCGAAACCAGTTATCAGACCGGGCGCGAAGAAATCAAACAATCCGAGTCTCAAAGCAACTGAACGGCGACAAGCCAAATTTAAAAGCTCTGGACGCATCGAAGATGCCCTGAGTTTAATTGTTAATGAATAACTTTATAAGGAAATAAAAATGGCACAACCAGCAAATACATTCGACAGCTATGATTCTGTCGGGATTCGCGAAGATCTTTCAAATATGATCTACGACGTGAGTCCCCAGGAAACCCCTTTTTACTCAAAGTCTAAAAAAGTCAAAGTTGCAAATACGCTGACAGAATGGCAAACAGACGCGCTCCGTGCGGCTGGAGCCAACGCTCATATTGAGGGCGATGACACAGCAGCGACTGCTCGTACAGCAACAACTCGTCTCCAAAACTACACACAGATCTTTAAAAATGCTGTTGTCATTCCTGACACCGACAGCAGTTTGAAGAAAGCTGGTCGTGCGTCTGAGATTGCTTATCAAATGCTGAAGACCGCTAAAGAGCAAAAACTCGATATTGAGCTGAGCTTATTTGCCAACCAGGCGAGAGTAGCGGGAAACAGCACGACTGCTCGTCAGCTTGCAGGCGCTCCTACATGGCTAATTACCAACACGGTATTTGGCGCAAATGAAGGCTCAGACGCGACCGGAGATGGAACCGACGCCAGAACGGACGAAACCACGACTTTGATTGAGTTTTCTCAGGCTCGTTTTGATACTGTCATGCAGTCAATTTGGGAGGAGGGCGGCACACCTAACACCGTGTACCTCTCCGCATTTCAAATGAATAAAGCACTAGCGTTCACTGGTAACAATAATGCTCGTGCGACTATTGGCACATCAGTTGGTGGCACTTCAGCCGTAATTTCGGCCCTGGATGTCTACGTCACTCCCTGGGGAACAGTTACCTTCACCCCCTCACGTCAGAACCGTTCTCGTGACGTGTATATCATGCAGGATGACAAGTGGGCTGTTGCTGTACTTCGCGGTACAACCAATAAAGAACTTGCCAAAACCGGGGATAATACTAAACGCCAGGTGGTCACCGAGCTAAGCTTGCAATGCTTAAACGACAAAGCATCAGGCGGCATCTTTGACAACACAATAACTTAACTGTTATATGGGAGGGGCTAACGCCTCTCCCTTTTTTTTACTGGAGGTTTGCTTGAAAATTGCAGAAAAAGTACATCACGATGACGGCGGCAAGACGCTGACTATAGAGTCGGTCTACGATAATGAGCCAGTACTTAATCAAGTCAAGCACCTAAAAGATGCTGGATTCGATCAGCAAAAAGGTGATAATAGGCTTGTAGGCAGGATTCCTATGTATATTATGGCGCAGTGGCTTAAAGAGGCCGGTGTGAAATGGGACGATCACAAGGCAGCAGAAGAAGTGATTAAACGAAAAATCTTATCTGGTGATTTTAGTAAATTCAGAGTATGGGAAGGAACGTTCTAGAATGGATCAAACGACCATCAACTGGATCCTTGGTGGAACCAGTGCTTTGTTCGGCGCATTGTTCAACATCATATGGGCCTCAATTAGAGACCTGCAGAAAAGCCAAAATAGAACGCAGCTCAGGCTTGGCGAGGTTGAAGTTTTAGTTGCTGGTGATTATCTTAAGCGGCATGAGTTTGAAAAGTTTGTTGATCGAGTCATTGTTAAATTAGATTCCATTGACAATAAATTGGATACTAAGGCGGATAAATGACACAACAATCTTTGCTCGAACTCTGGCCAATAATATCTGCATTAGGAATTCTTGCGGCTGGATTGATCAGTTTTCGTAGTGAAGTTTTACTCCGATTAAAATTTCTTGAAGAAAAAATTCGCACAGTTTTTGAGCTTCTTAATAAAAAATAGGAAATGGTTGATTTAGAAAAGCGTGAAAAACAACTTGCGCGGCGAAGAATTCAAGGCAGGGCGTACAGGTATAAAGCAAGATTTGGCATATCATACGAAGATTATATTGATATGTCTTATGAGCGAAGAAACTTGTGTGACATCTGCCGCATTGACGCATCCACAACGCAAAGAGGAAAACTTTCAATTGATCATGATCACGAAAGCGGTAGGATAAAAGGGCTACTCTGTCAGGAATGCAACACCGGGCTTGGCCTAATGAAAGAATCAATAAAAAATTTATTTGTTGCTCTTTTTTACACCATTAGATTTAGGATTAAATCAAAATGCTTGGACTTGGTACAGAGGTTCTACTCGCTGGGGGCGGCAATATTCTCGGTATTGTCAGTGGACTTTTGGCGAACGGCCAGAAGGCAAAAGCAGACCAGCAAAAACTGATGATGGAGCGGCTTGCCTTTGATGGCGAGCAAATGAAGGCCAGAGCAGAACTTGCCAACGTAGAATTTAAGCTACGATCAAAAGATAGATTCTCTAGCGTCACTAGGCGCGTGCTGGTGTTAGGATTTCTGGCCATGATTTTTTTAATCAGCATTGCGCCGATGCTGACTCAAATTGACATCGCGGTTCCTGTGCAGATGACATCTGGCGGAAAGTATTTGTTTGGATTAATAGACACAACAAAAACGTGGACTGAATGGCAAGTGATTAAAGAAGCCGCCATGTTCAGAGAATCATACGATCACGTCCTCTTGGCGATCTTCAGTTTTTACATAGGTAGTTCAGCAGTTAAACGTTAAAGGAGATAGTTATGCCAATGGTAAATGGTAAGAAATATTCGTACGACAAAAAAGGAATAGCAGCAGCAGCAAAAGACAAAAATAAATTAGCAAAAACAAAAACAAAAAAGAAGAAAAGTTACGCATAAAAAAAGCCCCACATAAAGTGGGGCCAAAAGGAGAAGAAGGAAGTTCATCCTAGAGAATTGTATGTCTCATAAACTCTCTGGATCTTATTATAACCATATTCCTTCGCCAGTGTCATGGCGTCGGACTCTTTGTAAAACTTGCCATCAACAAAGGCAAACATCTGCTCGCCTAACTTGTCTTTCTTTCCTGTGGCCACCATGTAGTAAGGCCCAAACGTAATGTGTTTAATGCGTTTGTTAAATTTCCTTAGATTAAGGCTAGGCACCAAGCATTCCCTTAATGCCTAAATACATAGCCACTCCAAATAGTATTACAAATAAAAGGCCAACCATCACTATCTTGTTGGCGTTCATAAAATGCTCTGGATCAAGCTTGAGCATATCTTCTTCAGAAAATTTTCCAGAATAAAAAAACCTCTCTAGTTTTTGTTTATTCTCATCGCTTGGCAACACAGCGCCTCGCTCCCATGTGCCAATTCTGCGCTCGCTCACGTTAATCTTTTCGCCTAGCTCTTTTTGCGTCAGGCCAAATCTTAATCTCATGCGTTTTATGTTTTCGCCAGATCGCATATTTTTTGTCAGATTACGTTCCATAACTTTCTTCCTCCATCGTCTCAATAAAATCCTTGATTTGTGACTGAGCATCTTCAAATCCTGCTGTAATAATAACATTATGTTTGATTAAATGTAAATAATTGTGCCAATCCTTTTGTTGGCTGGAGATTTTACCACCGTTAGCTTTTTTCATCTCAATCCACAAATGCCAAACTGGGACGTATAGATCTGGAACGCCGGGCGTGACGCCCTCGGCCTTGAGGCGAGCTGCGGTGGCAATGTTTCTTTGGCCGCCATTTGGTATGGCTATGATCCGTATTCCTTTGTAATTTTTTCGGAACCAACTTACAAATTCCCGTTGCTCAATGTGTTCAGATCGGCCAGTTTCTTTTGATGACACGGTAGTATTTGCCTTCTTTCTTGTAAAGAATGTCATTGGGCGCTTTTCCTTTATTCAGTGTGGAACAAATCTCATCCAGAACAACTAAATTGTAAATTTTTACCTTTGCTTGATCCGCTATCTGCGCCAACAACAGTCTGGCTTTCCTACCGGCAAATCCGTCATGCGTTACTGGAAAATATTCTGATATCACTGGATCGCTCAACAGCTTGGAGTAGTATTGAACTTTAATCATTTTTTTGCCACTGGCGCGAGAGGTATGCGTTGACCACTGCCACGATTCTACCGCGAGTTCACTGCTTGAGCTGCCCATTATGTCTGCATCTGACAAACGGAACTTTTTTTCTTTTGGCGGTGGGAACTCGTATCCGCAGTCTGGGCAGACTTTAACCGCTGGCGGTATCAAACTGTCGCACTCTGGGCAAACCTTTACCGGCGCCTCTCCAGTGCCTTTACCGGCCTTATTTGGTGGCTTAACGTTGGTAATCGGCCCGTGCATCTGCACAACGCCAGCAAAATCCAGCACCAAACAGTGATCAGTGTGGCTCTTAATGCGCATACCACGCCCAGCCATCTGTACATACAGCCCAGCGGACATTGTGGGCCTCAGCATGGCGATTAAGTCGATGTCTGGATAGTCGAAGCCAGTGGTTAGCACGTTGGCGTTTGTGAGCGCTCTCAGGCGTCCTGACTTAAAATCGGCAATGATGCGCTCTCGCTCGTTTTTAGGCGTCTCACCAGTGATGCACGCTGCGGGGATGCCAACGTCCAACAGCATATCTTTAATGGCGTGAGCGTGTGCTACGCCAGCGCAGAAGAACAACCACGCCTTGCGGTCGCCAGCCAATTTAATCACTTCGCGCACAACTTCCTTATTGGTGTGCGACTTATTGACGGCTGCCTGCAATTCTTTCTCTATAAACTCGCCGCCTCGACGATGTACGCCAGCCACGCTTAACTGAGTTCCGGTCAACTTAGATCTCAGTGTGGCCAAGTATTTATCTGCGATAAGCGCCTCAATACTTGTTGGCTCGATCAGGTCATGGAAAATTCCGCCCTCATCGGTGATCATCCCATGCCCTAATCGGTATGGCGTCGCAGTCAATCCAATAACGCGGAGCGCCGGATTAATCATCAGTAAATCATTAATCAATTTACGGTAACTGGTGTCCGTGTTATGCGATATCAGGTGTGCTTCATCAACAATCATCAGGTCAATGTGGCCTATTTCAATGGCCTTTTTTCTGATAGACTGAACTCCGGCAAACGTGATTTGTTGATGGGATTCTTTACGCCCAATTCCTGCACTGTATATGCCCAGAGGTGCATCCGGCCAGTGAAGAAGCATTTTTTCTGCGTTCTGCTGGATTAACTCCTTGACGTGCGTCACCATCAGGATGCGAGTATCTGGCCATCGGTCTATTGAGTCCTGACAAATTGACGCAACGACGTGCGACTTGCCGCTGCCGGTCGGTAAAACAATGCATGGATTGCCATAATTGTTAGACCGAAACCAGTCGTAGAGCTGATCAATCGCTATTTGTTGGTATTTTCTGAGCATCTAATTTTTCAATCTCCTTTAATATTATGTTGTACTCATTTACTTTTGCTTTTGAAACAAAACTTGGATCAAACTCAAGTTTATTTTTTTTAAACGGTCGGTAGTCAACGTGGTGATGCCAGCGATTAAATCGCCAAACAACTTTTGCAACGTCAGGATGCATCTCGGCAAGCATCTGGCTTTTATCTTTCGTGCCATCGCTTTTATAAAATTCTTCAGTGTTGCCGCCGCTCATTCTTTGTGTTGTAACTTTTCCTTGCAAGAATGCATTGAACTGGATTGTGCATAGCCCATCTTTTAAAACGCGCAAAGACAAATCTGTATCTTCGTTGTAACGTCCGCGCCATCGATATGGAATGTCATTCTTTATCAGTAAGCAACTGTAGATTCTCGTGTTAAGAACGAATGGCGGGACAGCATCGGTAGACTTTACGAATGAATAATAGTTAGGGCCAGAGATAGCAACGTTGGCGTATCTCTCGGTAAAATCTTCCATGCATTTAAAAATTGTTCCAGTATTCGTTTCCCATTTTTCATTTCTATTTAAACGATGAAACGCATCCAAGTTATCGTCCATGACCCAGTGATACCGATGACCGGAATCGATGGAATGATCCCATGCAAAATTCCGCGCAGGGCCGGGCCCTGTTCTCGCATCACTCTCTCTAGGCCAAAACGTATCGTACTCAGTCTTGTACCGCTCAGGCAAAACAAGTATTTTGCTCTCGTCAATTACTTTTGCATATTTATCGTACTCATCTGGCTCAACAATAATTAAATACGGCACGTTCATGTATTCAAGCGCCTTCGATGTTAACCGAGAATCCCACCTGCCTTTTGACACAATGTAGACTGGATGCTTAGGATTCATTCTGCCACTCTTTAATTACATTTCTAAAATGAGATTTAAATGGATGCCAAATGCTTTTTGTTTTCGGCGTCAGCTTCTGGCCAATCATTTCCGCAAATTCGTTTAAGTCTTTTTCCGAATCAAAGCGAACAATGATCTGAGCAAATGGCTCTTTCTTTTCCTGAATAAACTCAGGCATATCAGTCCAATGATTCTCGGACTCGATTAGATTTAATTGTTTAATCATCCTGATATCTTCCCCCCAAAGTCAGATCTTAAATTTCCAATAAACTCGTCTGGATTCAGACAAGCATCAATGTTGCTAACAAGCTCACTGCTTGCAAAACAATCTTTTCCATTGCCGTTCTTAATGAACTGGCCGTTGATCTCAAACGTGACAACGTTAGGATCGTCTCCTTCCATCCTCGTCCAAGGCACAACGTCTCGATGGAGAATGTGATCCTCACAGCCTTTGTGCTGAAAGTCCTCTGGGATGTTATCTGCGTTATGCCTATTGCAAGTCCAAGTGCCATTAGGCTTTGGTTCAGAGTGCGCACACGTCCTGCAATTGATCTGTTTGGTTGGCTCTCCGCCATGACAGATGTGCTTGGCTGGGCAGAACTTACAGGCGAACCATGTAGGATCTTTTGATAGTCTTGGCGGCGCTTCATCGGCAAGCGAGATCCATTCGCCTTTTCGTAAAAGCCGTTCGGCAAATTCTTTATCAAACTCAACAATCTCGCTGTACATCTCATCGTTGTTTTTATTAATGGCTATGTACAGCGACTTATGAATTTCTTTCCCCAGCATATACACCTGCATCTGGGCGTAGTGCGCTGGCTTAGATACTTGCACACCTTTTCTTGCAACACCGTCAAACGATTTTTGGTTGTGCGTCTTAAATTCTGCTATGAACTGCTCTGTCTCATGACCGGGGACGCCGCTCTTGATCACGCCATCAATTGATCCGCTCACATGGCTGCCAAACTCAACTCTTGCTTGGTTATTGCCAACGTCCCGAATATCTATGCCTATCTTTCTAAGATCGCTGACGATGGTCTGCTCTTCGTTATGGCCCCTGCGAAATAATCGGCGAATTCGTCCGGGGAAGTTTTCCTTGAACGTCCATCGAAACATATACCAGAGCGCCCTTTCACACGGATTCCCGAGAATACTCCCGCCCATGTGTCCTCTTTGCGTGTCAGAAGTTTTTCTGTGAAACTCGTCTATCAGTTCGACTATTTTGCTCATGCATTTCCTTAAAAAGAAGAGGGCCGAAGCCCTCTTTATTTACTTAGCCCAAGGCGCTGCCGATCCGTTAGCTTTTTTCTCAGGTGGCGGCATATCTGATCCGCCAGAGAGTGGCTTCCAATCTCGGACATCGTTTGATGCGCCCCACTGCTCTGTCGCCGCACGAATGGTCACTTTGATTTTCATGTTAAGCCCGATCAGTTCGCTGTCGTCTCTTGGTAGAGATGTCATCCCACCAGCCATTGCTATCTGGCTCAACTGCTTTCTGCCTATACCTTCCGCTGCCGCAGATGGATTGTTGATCGTGACGTTGCCAAATACCACTCGGCCAGCATACTCACTGCCAATGACATCATATCTCAGTGATATGTATCTACCGTTGCCTGCCTTGGTAGTTTTGACCTCACTGCCCATGATCCGAGCGTCGTACCAGCCGTCAGGCAATGGTGTAAATTCTCGTGGTGAATCACTAATATCCAAGTCCCAATTATCGAATTCTAAATCCATGGTTTAATTTCCTTTTGTGTTTGTAATTGCAAATGATGGTCTGCTAGGCGTCGTTGTTATGGCGTCCAGCAGTGGCTTAGTAATAGTCTCGTCAGCGTTTCGCCAGCACTTCATGTCAATCTCTGGCTTCCACCGAAACAGTGTTGGTAGGTGATCCGACAGGCCATGCTCTGCCGCCAAGTCTTGTAACTTTCCAGAATCAATCTTGCGATTTAGTCTGGTCGTTATTTTTACTGACAGGTCGCCGTCGATAACACGAGTGGTGCCGTCTATTGAGTCATCGATAGCCAGTAATTTCGACAGCTTATCCTCAAGCTCTCGACGAGTTTCTACAGCTTTTTGTTCCGCCTCTTTTGCTTTGAGCCATAACTGACTCGCGGCTTGAAGTCTTATGCTTTCCATTACGCCCCCCCAATCTTTTTAATTAATTTGCCAAGATGTGGTTCCTCCCACTCCTCAAGCTGACCCGACCGATCTTTAGCCAGCCAAGCAGAATCGCCCTTACATTGCAATCCATGCCAGATATTGCCTTCCGCATCTTTTTCTACTCGGAGAGCAAGCACCATGTCAAAATAGTATGGGAGCGACTGGCCAGTCTTATTGCCGGGCATACTTGCCGACCATAACAATCTCCCGTCGTCCATAGTTTTTTCTAATTTTGCTGTCATATAAACGTGCATTGGAAGATTTCTAAAAGAACGAATCAAATCTGTAACTTGATCGGCCATAGATCCATAAGCAGCTCTCACATCCTTTGTTGTCCTCTTCTCATGACTCAGAACTACCTCAGCTATCTCACTGATTGAATCTATTGCTACCGACTGATATTTTCCGGCGTGTTCGACCAGCCAGAGGTATGCGTCACGCAAATCTGAGTACGATTCTATTTTTATAAACGGCAACTCCATATCTCTAATACTGAGTAACCCGCCCTCAGCGCTCAAGATGATTGGATTAGGCAACGTTTTAATCAACGTGGTCTTGCCTGATCCTGCTTGCCCATAAACCAGCATCTTAATATAACTTGCCGAAACGTCCGACGTATTTTTCACTTCAATAGACATGTGTGTCCTCCTTCTAAGTTATTGGCGGTCTGAATTCAGTTCGCCAAGTGGTTATTCTAACAGAGTTTTTCAGGTATGGTGATGTACTCTTCGGACTCAGTTAGAATGCTTTGGTACTCCTTGTACGCCTCTTCTCGATGCGTTGCGTTGCTCATATCAAACAGCGGGAAATATTCTGAGAGGTCTTCAAGCCCTACCATCTCATCGTCCAGCTCAATGATATAAACTCCAGCCTCATGAATAATGACATCAAACACATTCGTGTCTTTGTCTTTTTGAGATGCCGAAATTAACAGCACAATCAGCTTGGAATCTGGATCCTTCGGTGTAAATTTGCAAGTTTTCATAAGCGGCTATATCGTACCGAGAATCAAGTTCTAAATAAAGAATGGCAAGCAATAATAAAACAATAACACTTCCCAATAAGATAAGAATTAAATTGGTTAGGATTTCAAACGTTTTTTCAAGCATCCCACTTCTCCCATTTTTCAATCATCACTGGCGTGACGGCATCCATGAAAATTCTTGCCTCCCTCGACATTTCTCTGGCATAACTATCAAAAGCAGAATCCTCAAATTTGTCGTGCAATATTTCTGCGTACTCCAACAAATCTGGCAACGCTTTATCGTCGCGCCAGATCCAAGCGCTTTTTCCTTCAATAGAAAGCACCGTAGGTATTGCATGATCGCGGTCGGCGGCCATAGCTAAAAACAGTAAATTGACGTTAATCGTAATCATTTTGAAATCCTCGCTTTTCTTCTCAATTGATGGCAGTCCTTACAGAGCCATTTGCGCGCATTAGATGTTGCCTTGAATCGCCCACCTTCAAGCGGTTTGTATGAATTGCAATACGCGCAATGGCGCTCTCCCGTTGATTCTGCCACAGCTAAGCGCATCCGCCGCATTTGCTCGCTGTGCTTATCGGTCATACTGACACCTTGATGGTGTATACAGCGTTGTGCGTGGTGTACTTGCCAAGGACGTCATCGTCCAATTTAAGGTCGGAACAAAGAGATTTGTAATCTACGCTTTTTCTGTTTGCCTCAACGTAAATCACGCTGTGAATCTTTCCATAAACTTTTGCAACGTTGTTAACACTGCAATAATCTTTGAGACTGTCTTTAATCAAGTCGGCCTCCATTTTTAATTTTGTAATCTGCTGATTAAGAATAACCAGTCGGTCAACATCGATCTCGTTAATTGTTCTTAATACTTTTTCTGGTGTAACTTCCATTTTGAATCTCCTAGTGTTCGGACTTGCGGCCTATTCCGTGCGTCCATGTAGTAATATTATAATATCTAAATCTTAAATGCAACACTTTTTTGCAATGAAGTTTAATTATAATGACGGCGGCAGAAAAGACGCAGGGCTGCGTGGCAGCTTCGCTGGTGATTGTGTTATCCGCTCAATTGCCTTGGCGTCTGGCAGGCCGTATCGATCAGTTCACAATGATTTCAAAAAGTTGATTGCAAATAAATTGGGATACGTTCCTGAAGACGGAGTGCTGACGCAGAAACCTGCCTTCAAACGTTACATGATTGATTCTGGGTTCCGCTGGAATATCACATGCCGGATTGGATCCCGCGAACGAGTCCACATGACCGCCGACGAGCTGCCAATAGGCAGGCTGGTGCTATCGTTATCGAAGCACTATAGCTGCGTCATCAATCATGTGATCCACGACACATACGATCCGAGCAACGATGGCACTCGCATGGTTTACGGATTCTGGAGTTTTGAACCAACTTGATTAGCTGAGTTTTTTTGTAGTTGTCGATCTCGATGCGACGTCGATATTGTGAATAGGTCATAACACCTCCCGATTAAAGTAAGGTGCGTTCCTTCGACGTGATGTCTAATTCCGTCCCTGCTGGGATGAACGATGCCGCGATTTTAATCCCATATTTAAATTCTATCAATAGTAAAATAATTACTAAAACAAGCACAAAAGTGTTGATTCCTATTTTTAGATCAACTATAATTACTACATCGGGCAAACAACAATCAAGTTAAAAGCCCTAAACAAGGAGAAGCAAAATGGCACAACGTGGAATAAAATATGAAAGCCCAGCACACAAAATCTTTGAAGCTGCCAGTCAGTACACAGACAAGGATGTTATTGCAATTGCATATGAATCAGGAAATAAAGGAACTCTGCATAGGTTTTACACTTTAGGTAGTCTTGTTAGGTACGCAATTGACAACTGCGACTGCCCGTTAGAAGCAGTTGAAAGAGCAAAAGAGCGTGGTGAAGATCTTCACTGGGCAAACCGAAGATCAAGCATGCTTACTAGCCATGCACGTCCACAGCAATTTTCATTCATGCAAAAGCATGGCGATAAAATCAAATTTCACGGCAAGACTTTTGAGATTGTCCCAACACCAAATAACAACATATCTCTTAAATTAGTATAGTCATCACGGGGCCTCGGCCCCGACTTTCAAGGGGAAAACAAAATGACAGCAAAAGAGGAAATGGAAAAAAAAGGATTTAAAGTTGGCGACAAAGTTTTGCTTAAAGGGGCTTTTGATGGATGCTTTGCAATTATTCGAGGATTTACGCCGAAACGAGTTTTAATTGAAAATATTGGCAGGCCGACAGTTGAAGGCCCACAGCCGTATGCCCCAAAAAATATTATGCCAATTTGATAAAATAATTATCAAAACAAGCACAAAAGTGTTGTTATCCTCATTCATTCATGTATAATTACTACATCGGGTCAACGGCAATCAAGCCAAAAGCCTTAAACAAGGAGAAACAAAATGAAACGAGAAACAATGATTAAAAATCTAGAAAAGAAATTTAACCTTCTAGCAGTCCCCCGAGAGGAATTTGATGGCCTCGGGACTACTGGGCTTTGGATCAGAGATAACATCTGCAAGCCAGAAACTGATTTTTATAATTACGCAAAAGCGACAATGGAAGAAAACAAATTTAACAGCTATCTAAAAAAGAATGGTTGGTTTGCTGAACCTTACGACTCAGAAACAATTATGTTAGTTAACGATCGATAACGTCTAACCGGGGCTTCGGCCTCGACTTTTAAAGGGGAAGCAAAATGAGATATCAAGGAAACAAAAAATTATTCAAACTATTCATTTCACCAATTTACAAAAGCACTTGTGGATATGACGAGGGCTATGACGATGAAGAGCCGTGGGGCTACGAGGGAGAAATCGAGGGATTACATCTTGGTCTTACCTCATCTGATTCACCAGTTACGTTCCACGCAGACACTGAAAAGGAAGTAATTCAATACGCTATATCAGTTTTAAAAGATGAAGGTTTTTCTGGAAAACTTAGATTAATGAATAAATAAAAGGGGAAACAAAATGATCACAGAATTACACCACGATGTCAGCTTACAACTCAACCTCGCCATGTGGAGGTATGAGGATCTTGAAAAAGCATACGATTACGTTTCACGACGTTTTGACCTAACTATTAAGGAAGTTTGCCGACTCTCAGCCGAGTTCGATATGCACGAAGAACTTTTGCGC
>TARA_R110000850_G_scaffold188967_1_pt1 | contig 15520 bp, 14 predicted proteins | sample TARA_R110000850 | Tara Oceans TARA_R110000850 (sample SAMEA4397586) | marine metagenome | biome: Polar Biome; feature: [SRF] surface water layer (ENVO:00010504); material: water (ENVO:00002006), including particulate matter (ENVO:01000060) such as... | depth 5 m | reverse complement strand
CATGCGCAGGCCCCGTGACTATGATGCCGAGATGAAGCTGCTCGCTGAGAAGACGAAGGCGCTTCAGGACCGGAAGCTTCGTGAGCTTGGGCAGCTCGTTACCGCGACCGGCGCAGATAGCCTCGGGGCCGATGTGCTCGCGGGTGCGCTGGTCAAGGCCGCCGCGACCACCGACATGGTGCAGAGGGAGGAGTGGCGCACCGCGGGCGCCGCTTTCTTTCTGCGCGGGAAGCACGCTGACGGCACTGCGAAGGACACTCCGCGCCGAGGGAAGGCTCCGGGTTCTGCTGAGCCGGCTGCAAGCTCGGCGGGCGCGGGCTGATACGCGAGACTGGGTCGTGAAGCGCCGTGAACGGACGCGCAGGCTCATTGAGCTGGGCGGGCTCGTCGTCAAGACCGGGCTCGACGTTCTCGTCGATGACGACCGGGCGGCGATCTACGGGGCGCTGCTCGGGCTCGTGCAGCAGGTGGACGAGGAGCAGCGCGACGAGGTCGTTGCGCTGTGGCGGCGCAAGGGGAAACGGGCGTTCGAAGCCGAGCAGAACCAGACATGACATCGACTTCGCACCCGCTTTTCTGAGCTGGTCACATCCGGGAAGCGGAAAAATCGTTGCAACAAGCATCCTGCATTCGACGAACCAAACGTAGCATGCGTCTGTAATCAGTGATCAGGCCAACTGCGGTGCAGCTCATCAATGATGTAAGGATGCCCCGCGGTGCCTCCGGCGTGTTCTTTTCGAAGATGCGGATGGTCGGCGGACAAGTCGTCGTGACGATGCTCGATGATTTCGGGATCCTTCCGTGGCCAGATCCACCACGCGACCAACGTGCCGACGAACGCCATCGCCGCGCTTGCGCCGAACGCCGCGCCCATGCCGGCGCGGGCGCCTATCTGGCCCGCGAGGGGATAGGCGATCAGCCAGCAAACATGGCTGAGCGCGAACTGGGCCGCGAACAATGCCGGGCGGTCCTCTGCGCCTGACGAACGCCGCAGCAGCCGTCCGCCTGGCGTGATGCTCGCAGCGTAGCAGAGCCCCAGCGCGAACCAGCCCGCGAGGACGATCGGCCAGTGGCCCGGAGCGTTGGCAAGCGACCATGAGGCGGCAAGCAGTGCGAGCACGACACTCATGCAAGCTGCCGCGGCGATCATGACGCTGCGGTCCGTCGTGCGGTCGAGAAGGCGCGGCAGGAGTAACGCTGCGATCATTGAGCCGCCGCCGAAGGCTGCAAACGTGATCGCAACCTCGCTTTGACCGAGTCCAAGCGCACCGCGAACGAGCACCGGCGTGTTGACGATGACCATTGCGCTCGCTGCGGCAGCAGCAAGCGTAACGGCGAGAAGGCCGCGCAGGCGGGGGGTCTTCAGATATTGACGGGTGCCGCGCGTCGTCCTGTCGTAGATGCCGCCGCTTGCGGGTTTCGCTTGGGCCTGCGGAAAGGTCACTGAGAGCACGAGCAGCGCCGAGGCGGCAAAGCCGATCGCCGTGCCCGAGAAGAGCCAGTGGAAATTCATGATGCCGAGCAGCGCCGCAGCGAGCAGCGGGCTTGCGAGGCTTTCCATGTCATAGGCCAGCCGCGAGAGCGACAGTGCTTTCGTATACGCCTTCTCGTCGGGCAGGACATCGGGGATCGTTGCCTGGAAGGACGGCGTGAACCCCGCCGACGCGGACTGGAGAATGAATATCAGGATGTAGATCTGCCAGACCTGGTCGACGAAGGGGAGTATCAAGGCGACAAGTCCGCGAGCCACATCCATCGCGACAAGGAAGGTCTTCCTCGGCAGGCGGTTCGCATAGGCACCGACGACAGGAGCGATGCCGATATAGGCAATCATCTTGATTGCCATCGCGGTGCCGAGCACGGCGCCCGCATCCGCCCCCGCGATTTCATAGGCGAGAAGCCCGAGCGCGACCGTTGCGAGGCCCGTGCCGACGAGCGCGATGATCTGCGCGAGGAAGAGGTGGCGATACGTCCGGTTCGAAAGCACATCGAGCATGGCTTTGGTCCTTGCTGATGCCTCCGGCCGAGCCTGCCGGCCGGAGGTCACGCCTGCGTCCTCAGACGACGCGGCGAATTTCGCTATAGGCGCCTTCGGTACGCAGCGTGATGGTCACCGGACTCCCCGAGCGGTTGCGCCAGAACCAGCCATGCGTGCCGTTGAAAGCCGCGACGAGTTCGCCCTTCTCACCGGTCGACTCACGGCCTTTGCCGTAGCCATGATAGAAGCCGCGCGGCGCATTTTCGGGATCGCCGTGCGTATCGAAATGGACATGACCACCTTCAACAGACCAGTCGAAGGCGAGGCGCGCACCGTTCGTCATTTTCGCTTTGATCTCGGCGCCCTCGCCGGGCGCAAGAGCAAGCGTCATCGTGTCGGACCGCTGCGCGGTGGCACCGGTCGCCGTAGCGGCGGTTGCGGCTTCGGTCACAGCCGGCACGGCCGTCGGCGTCGGGACAATGGTTTCGGACACGGCCTCACGTGCCGCTTCTTCTGCGAGGTGGGTCTTGATCTCGCCCATCTTCGTCAGGCCGAGCTGTCGTCCGACGCCGGTCGGGTCGATCGCATATTCGCTGGGAAGAACGATTGCGACCAGAATCGCACCTGCACTGACGATGGCGAGACCAGTTGCGCGAAGGAGCTGGCCGGTGGTCGGCAGGTCTTCAAGGCGGGGGCGCTGGGAATTGAACATGGCGGATTCCTTTGAATTAGCTGATTGCGTAGCCAGCGAGCTGGTAGCCGACGAGCACGAAGCCCGCGGTCATCAGCAGCACATTGGCGGCGAAGGCGTGACGCATGAAACTCGAGGTCCGGCGCCAGTAACCCATGAGGATGAGAATTGCGGCGAGCGCGAGCAATTGCCCGATCTCGACCCCGATGTTGAACGCAAGGAGGTTCGGGATCAGCCCATCGTTCGCGATCTCGAACTCGATGATCTTCGTTGCAAGGCCGAAGCCATGGAAGAATCCGAAGATCAGCGTCGCGGCCCTGGTGTCCGGCTGAAAGCCGAACCAGCGCTGAAAGGCGCCGAGATTGTCGAGCGCCTTGTAAACGACCGAGAGGCCGATGATCGCATCGATGATATAGGCGTTGGCGCTGATGCCGCTCAGGACGCCAAACAGCATCGTCGTCGAATGACCGATCGCGAACAGCGTTACGTAGAGGCCGATATCCTTCATTCGGTAAAGGAAGAAGATGACCCCGAAGAGGAAGAGCAGATGGTCGTAGCCGGTGACCATGTGCTTGGCGCCGAGATAGACGAAGGGCCAGAAGAGGAAGCCGGTGCTTTCCTGAATATAGCCCTTGTCGCCTTCGGCGACATTATGTGCCCAGGCCTCCGCGCCCGCAGCGAGGGTCAGGAGGATCAAACTGACGGCGAGCAGGAGCCTCCGGGTGGACATCCACGGCGGCGCGATCGTGCGAGTAAACATGCAATAGTCTCCTGAATTACTGAAAGGACCGTGCGGGCTCGGTCGGCGGGACCGCGTGCTTCCCGGCCGCACGGCCATGCACCATGCGGTAGAGCGCCGGCAGCACGAGCAGCGTCAGGATCGTCGAGGACACGATCCCGCCGATCACGACCGTCGCCAGCGGCCGCTGCACCTCCGCACCCGCGCCGACGTTGAAGGCCATCGGGACGAACCCGAGGCTGGCGACGAGCGCGGTCATGAGCACCGGACGCAGACGGGTGAGCGCGCCTTCGCGGATCGCTTCCTCCAGCGCCGCACCGCTTTCACGCAGCTGGCGGATGAAGCTCAGCATCACGACGCCGTTCAGCACCGCAACGCCCGAGAGGGCGATGAAGCCCACACCCGCCGAGATCGACAGCGGCATGTCGCGGATGAGCAGCGCGGCAACGCCGCCGGTGAGCGCCAGCGGCACCCCCGAGAAGACGATCGCGGCATCCCTGCCCGAACGGAACAGCGCATAGAGCAGGCCGAAGATCAGCAGCATTGCCGCCGGCACCACGATCTGGAGGCGCTTCGCCGCCGAGATGAGCTGCTCGAACGTGCCGCCATAGCTGATCCAGTAACCGGAAGGCACCTCGACTTCTGCCCCGACCCTGGCCTGAAGGTCCTCGACGAAAGAGCCGAGATCCCGTCCGCGGACATTGGCCGTCACAACGACACGGCGCTTGCCGTCCTCGCGACTGATTTGGTTGGGGCCGATGACGACCTCCACCTTCGCCACATCCGCGAGCGGCACGAAGCCGCTCAGCCCCGTGTCGAATGCCGCGTCCATCGTGCCCGCCGCAGAGGCGCCAACGGTGGGCAGCGGGATGCGCAGACGGCCGATCTCGTCGATCCGTTCCCGCGCTTCCTCGGGCAGGCGCACGATGATCGGGAACCGCCGGTCACCCTCGAATATCTGCCCGGCCTCGACGCCGCCGATGGAGATGGCGACGACATCCTGGATATCAGCGACATTGAGACCGAAGCGGGCGAGCGCCGCGCGGTCAGGCGTGATCTGCAGCACCGGCAGACCGGTGACCTGCTCGACGCTGACATCCTGCGCCCCTTCGACGCTCGACGCGACGCCTTCGATCTGCTGCCCGACTTCGAGCAGCGTATCAAGATCGTCTCCGAACACCTTGACCGCGACATCGGCCCGAACACCCGAGAGCAGTTCGTTGAAGCGCATCTGGATTGGCTGGGTGAACTCGTAGTTGTTTCCCGGGATTTCAGCGACGGCCACCTGCAGTTCGCGAACAAGCTCCGCCTTGGGCTTGCGCGGATCAGGCCAATCCTCCCGGTCCTTCAGGAAGATGAAGGTGTCGGCAACCGATGGCGGCATCGGATCGGTTGCGACTTCCGCCGTGCCGATCTTCGCCACCACCCGGTCGACCTCCGGAAACTGCTTGATGCGTGCCTCCAGGGCGGCCTGCATACTGATCGCCTGGCTGAGGCTGGTGCCGGGGATGCGCAGGGCATGAAGCGCGATATCGCCCTCGTCGAGGTTCGGCACGAACTCCGACCCCATACGGCTCGCGGCGAGGCCCGAGATGAGCACGAGCCCGACCGCACCCGCCACGAAAAGCGTTCGCAGCCGCATCGCCTTGTCGAGCGAGGGCGCATAGATACGCCGCGCCCAACCCATCAGCCGGCTTTCCTTTTCCTCGACCTTGCCCGTGACGAACAGCGCGACCGCCGCCGGTACGAAGGTGAGCGAGAGAATGAGCGCCGCGCTCAGGGCCATCACGACGGTGATCGCCATCGGATGGAACATTTTCCCTTCGACGCCCGTGAGCGCGAAGATCGGTACATAGACGAGCGCGATGATCAGCACGCCGAAGAGCGACGGACGAATCACCTCCGACGTTGCCGAAGCGGCGAGGCGGAAGCGCTCTTCCCGATCAAGCAGGCGACCGAGTTGGTGTTGTGCTTCGCCGAAACGCCTGAGGCAATTCTCGACGATGATTACCGCCCCGTCGACGATGAGGCCGAAGTCGAGAGCCCCGAGACTCATGAGGTTTCCGGACACGCCTCCACGGACCATGCCGGTGATCGTCATCAGCATGGTTATAGGGATGACCGCCGCCGTGATCAGCGCCGCGCGGACATTGCCGAGCAGCAGGAACAGCACGACGATGACGAGCAGCGCGCCCTCGAGAAGGTTTTTCTCGACGGTCCAGATCGCGCGCTCGACGAGATCGGTGCGATCGTAGATCGGTACGGCTTTCACACCGCCCGGAAGTGCCTTTGCGGCTTCCTGAAGCCGCTGTGCCGCGGCGCGCGCGACGATGCGGCTGTTCTCGCCCGCGAGCATGAAGACCGTGCCGAGCACGACTTCCTTGCCATTCTCGGTCGCGGCGCCGGTACGCAGTTCCTCGCCGAGGTTGATGTCTGCCACGTCGGCGATGCGGATCGGCACGCCGCCGCGGTTGCTGACGATGATCATTCCAAGGTCGTCGATGCCCGCGGCCTGTCCGGGCGTGCGGACGAGATATTGCTCGCCGTAGCGCTCGACATACCCCGCGCCGCGATTGTCGTTATTGCGCTCAAGTGCGCGAACGACGTCGCCGAGCGTCAGCCCATAGGCAGACAGTCGTGCGGGGAGCGGGGTCACATGATACTGGCGTTCGTAGCCGCCGATGCTGTTGACCTCGGTCACGCCGGGCGTGCTCCGAAGCTGCGGCCGGATCACCCAGTCCTGCAACGTCCGCAAATCCTCGGGCGTATAGGCGGTGCCGTCGGGTTTCTTCGCGCCCGGCACGGCTTCGAGCGTATACATGAAAATCTCGCCGAGGCCGGTCGCGATCGGCCCCATTTCCGGCGTGACGCCGGGCGGGAGTTGTTCGCGTGCCGATTGCAGCCGTTCATTGATGAGCTGACGGGCAAAATAGATGCTCGTTCCATCCTCGAAGACCGCAGTGACCTGGCTAAGCCCATAGCGCGAGACCGACCTTGTATATTGCAGCCCCGGCAAACCGGCGATTGCCGTCTCGACCGGGAAGGTCACGCGCTGCTCGGCTTCGAGCGGAGAGAAACCCGGCGCCTCGCTGTTGATCTGCACCTGAACATTGGTGATGTCGGGCGTGGCGTCGATGGGCAGCCGCTGGAAGCTCCAGACGCCGATTGCACAAAGCAGTGCGACCATCGCAAGAATCGCCCAGCGGAACCGGATCGCACCTGTGATCATCCGCTCGAGCAAGGGCGTTTTTCCCTGCAGCGGTGCTGTCTCAATGGTCATGGCTCGCCCCCGATTTCTCAATGTCGGCGCGGATCAGGAAGGCACCGTCGACGACATAGACCTCGCCCGGCTCAAGCCCGCCGAGCACTTCGGTCCACTCAGGCGTGCGGCGCCCGATTTCGAGCATCCGCACCTCATAGGTGTTGCCGACCTTCGCGAAGACCACCTCGAAGTCGCGGAAGCGCTGGATCGCCTTCGTCCGTACTGCGAGCGGCACGTTCGATTGCGCCACCGCAAAGCTGCCCTCGACGCCCATGCCCGGGCGGAACACACGCGAGGCGGATGGCGGCAGATGAACATGGGCAATCATCGTCTGACTCGCGACGTCGGCCGTTGGCAGGATCGCCTCGACCTCGCCTTCGAAGCGCGCCTCACCCGACAGGCTGCGGAGGTTCACCGACTGCCCGACGCGGACCCTTTCAGCATCACGCGGATAGACGAAGAATTCGGCATGGAGCTTGGTCGGATCAGCGACGACGAAAAGCGCGCGGTCACCGGTCGTATCGCCGACGTTGACATTCTTCTCCACGATCGTGCCGCTGATCGGCGCTGTGATCGCGTAGGTCTGGAGCGAATGACTCGACTCCACCCGCGCGAGAACGTGGCCCCGCGACACCTGCTGCCCAAGCTTGCCGCTGAGCGAGACGATGAGGCCCGGCAGGCGCGCACGCACTTCGCCCTTGCCCTCGGGTGTGATCTCGATCCGTCCCCCCATGTCGACAAGATCGCTGACCGTCGCCGGCCCCGCCGCTTCGATCTTGATGCCTCCGGCTTTGGCAGCCTCCGGAGTGATGACGGTACGCCCTTCATAGGAGGGATAGGACCATTTGTGATTGCGCCCGCCTTCCGAGGCCTGAACGCGAACGTCGAAACTGTGCGGTTCGGTGACGACACCGCTGCCCCGCAGAAAGTCTTCCTGCGGGGTAAAGCTGAAGCGATCGGTCTTGCCGCCGAGACGGCCCAGTTCGATCGTCAGCTTGACCTCCGACGGCTTGATCGGTTCGTCGTTCCGATAGGCATAGACGCGGAACTCGGGATCGACGCCGTCCTCGAAGATGGTGATCTCGAGCGCAAGATCACCGTCACGAAGCATACGGCCTCGATGCGGGCCGCGTTCATATTCGCCGGCGGCGACCGCAGCTTTTTCGCCGTTTTCTTTGGTCGGCGGGCCGTCGCTGCACGACGCCAGCAGCGCGACCGCCAGGAGGGGCAGCGTCCTCAACAAGTGCTTCGTGTTCATCGAACGGTCTCCAGGGTTGCGAGCAGGGGCGCGTGACGGCCGGCCAGCCGGTCGAGGCGCACGCTTAGAAGATGAAAGCGTCGAAGCAGGTCGACACGACGCGCGCGCGTGTCGTGGGCCACGGTCTGGGCCTGACTGAACTCAAGGAAGGTGAAAGCCGTGCCCCCGCGCGCGAGCCCGTCACGGATCAGCCGCACCGCACGTTCAGCGCTGGGAATCACGTCGGCGTCGATCCTCCTGATCTCGGCGGCGATCAGCCGGCGGTCGGCGGCGAGCTTGTCGATCTCCCGACTGATCTCGACGCGCGTCACGGCGATATCCGCTTCCAGCGCGCGTCGTTCGGCCTCGGCCCGCATCACATTGCCGCGATTGGCACGTTTGGCGCCGATCGGTATCGAGCCGCCGATCATCACGGCGACATCATTGCCATCGCCGAAATGGCGTAGCCCGATGCGACCGCTCGGGTCGGAGACATTGCCTGTTTCGGCCAGCTTGACCTTCGCGTCCACGGCCGCACGTTCCGCGAGGAGAGAGGCGATATCGGCGGACTCCCCGCGAGGTGGGACAGTGACGTCCAGCGCCTGAAATGTTGCCGGATCAAGTTTGAAGTCGCCCGAACCGCCCCACCAGGCCGCGAGGTTCGCGCGGGCGATCTGCGCTGTTTCGCGCGCCTGCTCCAACGCGATCTCGGCCTGTGCCACATTGGTCCGCGCCCGCTCGGCCGCGAACTGGGGATCGAGCGCGCCCCGCACGCGCTTCACCACATCGCGTTCGACATGCTGAAGGTCGGTCAGGCGGGCTTCGGCCACGGGTATCGCCGCTTCGGCGGCCAGCGCCTCGACCCAGGCCGCCTGCACGCGCGCGAGGCGATCGAGCAGGCGAACACTGTTTTGCTGCACCACGACTTCGACATCGGCGCGCGCCGCGCCGATGCGCGCTTCCCGCTTGCCCCCGCGCTCCCAGGTCCGCTCGTACCAGCCGGTCGTTTGCGGTCGGGCGAGCGACGAATAGGCACCGGTGCCCGCAAAATCCTCGAAATCGGCACCAATCACGTCGCGCGGCCGGACGTCAGCCTGCAATATGCCGGCATCCACGGCTTTGAGTCTCGCTGCGTTGGCAGCAACGGCGGGGTCGCTGCTTGCGACCCGGGAAAGAACCTCGTCCAGAGTTAGGGTCTGTGCCCGTGCGGGCTGCGCGGCTGCGGCCAGCAGAACGCCCCCGAAGAGCAGCGCTCTACGGACGGCACGCGCGCCGGAGCGCGCTCGATGTTGGAAAAACATGAGATAACAGCCTCGCTGAAAGGCGTGGAAACACCCCACGCCTCACGATGCGGCGCAGGAACTCAGGCGTTCAGCGGGGTTCTGGGAGGGCGCTCTTGTCCAAGCGCGCCAAGACCGGCAATCGGTCGGTCCGTGCGGAAGCCGTGCATTTTGCCTGAAAAATCAATATCCAGGTGACGCGCGAGACTTGGGAATATCAGACTGGCGCCATTGTCGCCATGATGATGGTGAGGACCACCGGCAAGAGGATCACCGGGCTGTTCACGCCCCGCCTCGTCACCATGATCATGGTGTGCGTCATGGCTTTCATGAACGGCATCGAATGAAAGCGTGCCAGGTGCCACATGCTCATGGCCGATTGTCGCAGATGAGGCGTGCTGGATGTTGTTCAGCGCTTTTGCAGGTACAGCCCCGGCGTACAGCAGCATGAGCGCTGCACAGAGTACGGCGATAAAGCGCCGCGCGCGAGAGGCGAACAGTTCGAGCACAATCGCCATGTACTCAGAGCGCCGCACATTGACAATACGGATGAGCGCCTGAGCCAAGTACCCCCACGTCAGTCAGATCACCCGCGCATAGCGGCGGTCAATCGCCTCCCAATCAAGATTACGGAACCAGGCATCGATGTACCGGGCGGCCTGGGTGCCGTAGTCCATGTGGAAACTGTGCTCGTACATATCGAGCACCAGTAACGGAACGCCGGCGGCGGCGCCGTGCATATGATCCCATGCCCAATGATTGTTGAGTGAGCGGGTATGCAGGTTGTAGGCGAGAATCGCCCAGCCCGACCCGCCGGCCAGACTCATGCCGATGCGGCGGAACTCGGCCTCCCAGGTTGCGAAAGAACCGAAGGCCGTCGTGATCGCGTCACGGATCGAGCCTGCCGCCACGCCGTTGCCGCCCAGCCCGTCGAAATAGATTTCGTGCAATACGACCGAGCCGGTGCGATGCAGCTCTTCGCGCTTGAGGCCGCCATAGATCGCGGCCGGGGCTTCACTGTCGACAAGCGCCGCCGCCAGACGGGGGCGGAGAGAGTTCAGCGTCTTGACCGATCCCTGGTAGTTGTTCTCCCAATGGGACCGGATCAGTCGTTCGGAAAGGCCGTCGAGCTTCGCCGGATCGAATTTGAGTGGCCTCGGCTGATAGCCGCCGGCAAAGGCGGACGCGAGGGCCGACGCAGGCTGCTGTGCTTCCGCGCTATCCATTGCGGTCATCGCAACGGCGCCCATTCCAAGGGTTTGCACGGCGGTGCGTCGTGAGATTTCGGTCACTGGAGCGTCTCCTTCAGGCAAAGAATACATAGGCCGCGCCGAGACCGGCGCAGGCCAGCAGCACCGGGATCATTCCGGCCTTGAAGCGGAACACCGCGATTGCCGCCCCGGCTGCGAGAATGAAGGCGGGCAGGTTGAGCGAGGCGAGCACCGGTGCATCGAACGCGCCGCCCAGGATGCTCACCGTCCGCACCTCGTTGAACAGCGTGTGGATCGCGAACCAGAGTGCGAGGTTCAGGATCACACCGACCACTGCCGCAGTGATTGCGCCGAGCGCGGCTGAAAGCGCCGGGTTGCCGCGCAGCCGCTCCACAAAGGGCGCGCCGCCGAAAATCCACAGAAAGCAGGGCACGAACGTTACCCAGGTTGTCAGGATCGCGCCGAGCGTCGCGGCGACCAGCGGATGCAAATCACCCGCATCCCGAAATGCCGCGAGGAAACCGACGAACTGGGTGACCATGATCAACGGCCCCGGCGTCGTTTCCGCCAACCCGAGGCCGTCCAGCATTTCGCCGGGCTGCAACCAGCCATAGGTGCCGACCGCTTCCTGCGCGACATACGCAAGCACCGCGTAGGCGCCGCCAAAGGTGACCACCGCCATTTGGCTGAAGAATGTCGCGATGCGCGCGAAGACGTCATCCGGCCCGAACAGCGCGAGCATCGCCGCGACGGGAGCCAGCCAAAGAAACAGCAGCGTGCCCGAGATTTTGAGCGACCATGCAAGATCGGGGCGGGCATGGTCGGGCAGCCCTTCGCCGAGCGCAGTGTCGCGATCGTGGACCACATCGCCGCTCGCCGGGCCATGCCCGCCGCCGACCTTGAAGGCCGGAACGCCAAGGCGTCCGCCGACATAGCCGCCAAGCGCGGCCGCCAGTACGATCAGCGGAAACGGCGCGCCGAGGAAGAAGATAGCGACGAAGGCCGCAACCGCGATCCCGCGCATCACATTGTTCTTTAGTGCCCGCGAACCGACCCGGACAACCGCCTGAAGCACGACCGCGAGGACCGCAGCCTTCAAACCGAAGAACAGCCCCTCGATCAGCGGCGATTGGCCGAGCAGTACGTAGAGGAAGCTGAGCCCAAGGATCGCGAGAAAGCCAGGCAGTACAAACAGCGCGCCCGCGATCAGGCCGCCCTTGGTCTTGTGCAGCAGCCAGCCAATGTAGGCGGCGAGCTGCTGCGCCTCCGGGCCGGGCAGCAACATGCAATAGTTGAGCGCGTGCAGGAACCGCTCCTCGCCGATCCACCGCTTCTCCTCGACGAGGATGCGGTGCATGACCGCGATCTGCCCCGCGGGGCCGCCGAAACTCAGCGACGCGATCCGCGTCCACACCCGCACGGCCTCGCCGAATGGAATGCCATGATCTTTCGCTGGCGTGGCAGCGCTCTCCTGAAGTTCGGTCGTAACGGTCATCGCTCGGTTTTTCGATTGCTGAAGAAGGCGTGGAACTGGTTGAGCGCGTCGCCTCCACTGGCAATGCGCTGGAGGTCATCGTCGGTCGACGCGCAAACCCCCGACAGCATCGCGCCGAGACCCGACGTCTCCGGGCGCCCGAACTTGCCGTCGCCAATGTCGAGATCGTGGATGATCTCGCCAATCGCGACGAGCGCCGGGTCGCTTTCCAGTTCGGCGCGCAGCAATAGGGTCTCGAAGCTGCACCGATCGCCTTCGTGCGTGAACTCTGCGTCCACCATATCGAAGCGCAGCTCGTCTGGCTGCGGTGCGTAGCTCTTGCCGTCGACGAACTTGAAACGTGCTTCGGGGTCGATGAACCGGCGGATCAGCCAGGCGCTGGCAATACGATCCACATGGACGCCGCGCCGCGTCACCCAGACGCGGTTCTTGAGGCCGGCGGACAACCAGGGCGTGGGCTCGCCTGTGCGGCCGACGTCGGGATGAACATGACGCTGCGCGTCCAGCTCACGCAGGGCTGCCTCGGCGTCCTGGCGACCGTGCGCGCCGAAGAAGTCCAGCCGGACGATTTCCGCGAGCCGCCGCTGGAGCTTGGCGATTTCCGCACCGGAGGACGGCCCTGTCTCGAGCAGGCGGCGCGCGGCCTGCGTCAACTCGTTATAGTCAGCGTCCCGTGACGCATCGAAAAGGCCGCGCAGATCGGCGTCACTCTGGCCCTCGATCATCCGCGCATCGATCAGGACCGCCTCGCCGCCGCTCGACACGATCTCGGCGAGCAGCTCGCGGAAGGCAGCTTCATTCTCTTCTTGCCGGGGCAGCACATGCACTGCGTTCTTGAGCGGCACTGCTCCGATCACCTGCAGGCGGCGCCAAATCTTCACGCGCAGGTAGGGTGGCTTCGCCGGAAGCTGATGGAGCAAGGCCAGCCAATGTTCGGACGCGGTTGAGGCATTCATGACGCACATGTATCATCACGAGATATTTTGCGAAACATACATATCTCATTTTAACCGCTACGCTGAGCGTAGCCCTTGCTAAACCTGCCGGGTCGCAGCAGGCTTCGGCACATGCTGGGTCATCGTCGTCCGAAAGATGGCCTTACGCTTTCAGGCTCGGTCCGCCTGCGCTCCGAGGTGATCGACGGGCAGGCGCGTGCCGGATTCAACAAGAGCGACGAACTGGGGAACCTGCGCACCGCGATGCCAGGGTCCGGCTCGACATGGAGAGCTTCGACCTCGTGTTGTGGGGCGGACAGCTCAGTAAGGCCGGGATGTTCGACACGGCGATGGCTGAACTGAACTATTTTCATCTCGGCGAACGCAATGCGCCGGGGCGCCTCACGCGCGATCGGTCACTCGATACCTTCGGTGGGCGGTTCATCACGAACCACAACCGGGGAAGATCAATCATGAGATCGAGGCGTTCTACCAGACGGGTCATATCTGCACATCACTAGCGCCCGCTGCGGCCCGGCAACCCGTCAGTGCGAGTTTCGTCCATGCCGAGGTGGGCTACAGCTTCGTTGGCCCCTGAGAGCCGCGCCTGTCGGTCGAGTTCGACCGCGCGAGCAACGATAAACCCGGTGGGCGCTTTGGCCGCTTCGATACGTTGTTCAGGATGCGGCGTGCCAACCTTGCGCCGGCCGGCCTCTATAACGCGGTCGGGCGCGCCAATATCCTGAAGCCAAGCATCCGCCTAGAAGCGACGTCGATCAAGCAGCTGGATGGATTCGCTGCTTATCGCGCGATGTGGTTCGCTGCTGACGAACGGCAAAGATCCTGGCGGCTATCGACGTAGTCGAACTGCACTGTCAGCGCCCGCTTAGTCACGATAGATGCCTTATGCCTGAAGGCGGTACAGGCCGGCATCGGCCAAAATCAGCCCTTCGCTTTCGCTTCCAACTCGGCGATGCGCTCGCTGCACACGGCATGGACGACACGGCCGAGCTCCTCGACCTGCTCGCCGAGCCACGTGAGTTCTTCCTCGCTGATGCGGTAATGCTTCGAGTAGCGTGCCTTCACATAGGCCTGCTTCAGCTTCTCGAACATCGCGCGCTGCTTGCGGTTCTCCTCGGGCCAGACGTACATCAAGCGCCGGTCGATCAGGTTGGCCTGCGACCGCAGAAAACCAAGGTTGTGAACGTGAGGGGTATAGAACGTGCAGACCAAAAGAACGCAGTGATAGAGGCGTTCAGCAGCTTGGTGCAGTTGGAAGGCCGCGTTGTTCCGTCGGCCCTTTTCAAGATTGAACTTGTAGTTGTCGAAGAACTCGACGCCGCTTGGTAGCCACTCATCGAAGTATTCGCGCGCCATCTTGAGCGCATCCTTCGGCGTCTTTGGCTTCGGCGTATGCAGCACGCTGTCGTCGCTCTGGTAGAGCGCGATGCCATCCTTCGCGACATCCATGAAGAAGTAGCGGCCATGGGCGAGGCCGTCGTTCACCTCCTGGAGCGTGTGCACGATGAAGTTGACCGGCGTCTTCAAGGTCTTGGTGATGCCGTACTCGCGGTGGAAGCGTTCCTCGGCCTTCGCCCAGTATTTCACATAGTCGGTGAGGCGTTTGTCGTTGACGATGACGAGGAGGTCGAAGTCGGACTTGTAGCCCTTGGCGGTGTGCGGTTCGTCGACCCAGCCCCCGCGCGCATAGCTGCCGTAGAGAATGACCTTGGAGATGCGGCCCTTTTTCTTCCACTGGTGCTGGGCGAGCGCGAGGACGTCATTGAACTCCTCGAACAGGATCTCGACGACACGCTCAAGCTCGCGCTGCTTTGCGGGCGGAAGATGATCGAGGCTCGTTCGCATATGAGACCTTCCTAGCAACTCAGACATGACTTTGCACTGCAAGAACAGGCTGTTGCCGCAGGTACGGGCACCGCAACCCCCTGATCAGAGGGTTGTAGCCTTGTGCAGCGCCACCAAGGCTGCCGCCATGCGGGTTTCCACCTCATGGGAGGTGAGGCCGAGCCGCAGCGCGATGCGGTCGCCCGGCAGCCCGTCCCAGGCAAGCTCCATGATCTGCTGCGATACCGGGTCGAGCGCTGCGAACGCGTCCCGGTAGGGCTTGCCGATCTTAAGTATGTGCCGGATGGCCTTCCGCATATGCCAGCGCACGCGCCACTCGCCGATGCCCAGTTCTGCGGCGATCTCGGCGTAGGCCTTGCCTTCGACCCTGTGGGCGATGAACACCATCAATGTCCGCTCAGGCAGTTTCCTGAGCCATACCCGCATGACGGCGTGACGATCCCGCTCAAGGGGCGCGCCGGGTTCAGATACAGACTTGCCGTTCATCATCCATCTCCTGCCAAAGCCGCAACCCCGGCCGGAGGGCGGGGGCGGGCGGCAGGAACGGGATCAGGCGGGCCGCATGAGGCGGCCTGCACCCGAAGGGCTGGAACGCGAGTGGAAGACCTGCCGCAGGCAGGTTGCAGGCCGGCGCGGCCCGCCTAAAGCCCGTGACGCCCGCTCCCCGCCGGAACAGACGGATCAAACACGCCGCGGGCAAAAGCCCGGCGTCTGATTCGCGCGCCGATCCGGCGCACGGGACATCATGGGACGCCAGACCCGCATCGCCGCGATCTGCCGTAAAAAAATTCTTTGGCGGCGAACTGACGTGCACTGACATCCGGTG
>TARA_R110000850_G_scaffold276258_1_pt1 | contig 15529 bp, 15 predicted proteins | sample TARA_R110000850 | Tara Oceans TARA_R110000850 (sample SAMEA4397586) | marine metagenome | biome: Polar Biome; feature: [SRF] surface water layer (ENVO:00010504); material: water (ENVO:00002006), including particulate matter (ENVO:01000060) such as... | depth 5 m | reverse complement strand
TGATTAGCGCTTTAGATGCTAGACGGTGCTGACCGGATGCTTACCCCAAACGCATTGATTCCAAAGAACCAACCGAAATGCTCCGCTGGCACTTCGTAGAGCTCGATGATCACATAGGGAGAGCCGGCAACATAAGCAAACATACCACCGAAAGGAAGAGAGCCAATAAACACGTAGGTCATGAATTGTGCATTTCTTGCAAGGCTGCCATATCGGCGAAAAGTGCCGATGAACCCCAGGCGCTGTGACGTATGCCGTGAGATTGTTTCATCCATGCAAAAATGTACGCTTAGCAGCAGGACCAGACCAGCCCCCGCGAGTACCGCGAAAATCCCTCGCCAGCCAACCGCCATCAACAGCAGGCCACCAAGTATAGGCGCCAGGATTGGGGCTAAGCCTAACGCTAGCATAAGCATCGAGAATGCCCAGGCAGCTTGGGATGTTGTTGTTCGGTCTCGGATCACTGCCCGGCAGATGACAACCCCAGCGCTTCCACCCAGTGCCTGAAAAAAACGTGATGTGGTAAGTGTTATGAGGTCTTCTGCCAGCATGCAGATGATGGAGGCTACGATGTAGATCAGCAGCCCGAAATATAGGGGTGGCTTTCGTCCATAGCGATCACTCAAAGGCCCGTATAAAAGCTGTCCGAACGACATGCCTAATAAGAAAATGGCGAGCGTGATCTGCACGTCGGCTGACTTTATGTCCAAGCTTTGCCCGATGGCAGGAAAGGCAGGAAGGTACAAATCAACTGATAGCGGTGAAAGAGCGGTCAACATGGCAAGCAAAAATAGCCAGCCAGGAAAAAACGGAGTGGTTGTTTTAGAACTCATTGAGAACAGCTCCAGCGCCATGCAGCAGCAGGGAAGGTACAGTGCCAGTTGAGATTTGCCGGCTACGTTGCATTTAAAAAGCCCCGCTCAAAGCAAGGCCTTCAGCGGGCTGCTCTGGGTGAATCAAGTGCGGTGAGCTAATTCCCACGCTTTCAAGTCGAAGCCAGGCTCACGGGCTTCACGAGGGGTGAGTACGGCAGGTCGGGACAAAAGTTTCTTGCCAGCGAGATGGTCACCCGGGCGGTTGCATGATTCCACAGCGACCAGATGGTCCTTGCGGAAACATAAAACGGAGAATTGCTTGGATTCCATCGACCCCAACGTGACATTAGTGTCGCAGCCTGTAGATAGTCCAACGATCTGCAGTTTTAAATCCCCTTGATCAGTCCAGAACCACGGTGTTGCCGCAAAAGGAGCCGCATTTCCCAGTAGTCTGGCGCTTACTGCGCGAGCTTGTTCCATGGCATTGGGAACCGATTCTATTCGCGTGTGAATTCCGCGGTTGTGCACACAGGGGAAGCACGCTACGTCACCAATGGCTGAAATATGAGGATCATTTGTTAAGAGATGCGCATCGACTTTGATCCCGTTTTCGATTTCAAGTCCGGCTTCCATGGCAAGAGCAATATTCGGGATAACGCCAATACCGTATACCACTAGATCAGCAGAGATAGTTTCGCCGTTGACCTTCTCAACGCCGACGACTTTACCGTTTTCACCAATGATCTGGTCGACGGCCTGGTTGAAATGGAATTTGACCCCCCATGACTCATGCGACTTCAAGAATAGAGCTGACATTTCCGGAGAAATAGCCCTAGCCATGGGACGGTCGCCGCGATCGATCACCTGGACATTGGCGCCTTGCGCTGCGGCTACTGCGGCGAATTCCAAGCCTATAAAGCCGCAACCGATAACGACAACATTCTTCGCTTCCTTGACTCGTGGCGCTAACGCGTTCGCGTCGGAAAGTGTTTTAATGCCAAAAACACCTTCAAGATGTTCTCCCGGGATCGAGAGCGGTCGATTATGGGCCCCGGTTGCCAGTACCAGGTGCTCATACTGCAAGGCTTTCTCGCTTTCCAGGACAATCCTCTGATTCTGGCGGTCAATGATTGCCGCCTTATCCTGGATGAGTTCTATCTCCTGCTGATCAAAAAATGAGGCCGGCCGAAACGCTAGATTGTCTGCCTTGATTTTGCCGAGCATATAAGCCTTCGACAATGGTGGGCGTTGATAGGGGAGGCCTTGCTCATCCCCAATCAGACGTATTTTTCCGGTGAACCCCCCTTGTCGCAAAGACGCGGCGACCTGAAATCCAGCTTGCCCCGCACCCACAATCACAACTGAAGAAAGTGTCATATTGTCTCCTGGGCAATCAATACTGGGATTCAGGTAGACGCAGTACCATGCCGTCCATGCTGTCCTGGACGGTCAACTGGCAAGTGAGACGGCTGGTTTCCTGTCGTTCGGCGGCGAACTCGAGCATATCAAGCTCCGAATCTTGTGCTGCAGGCACCGCGTTCATCCAGTCATCTTCAAGAAAGGCGTGGCATGTGGCGCAGCTGCAAGCACCGCCGCAATCTGCCTGGATACCAGGGACCATGGCGTTCAGCGCCGCTTGCATGATGGACTGGCCGACTTCGGCTTCCACGGCATGCGATGTACCATCGTGTTCAATGAATGTAAGAATTGGCATGGTTATTCTCCAGTGAATTTGATTCAGGCCGCTGTGGGACTGATGAGCCGATCATCTGCGTCAAACCGAGGTGGTCGACCCAACATGAGTAACATAAGGGGGCCAACGATTGAGCAGATAAGACAGTAAATCAGCATCAAGTCATACGTGCCGGTCTGACTTAAAAATGCCGCAAAGAGTAATGGCGCTGCGGCCGAAGTAGCAGTCAGTAACCCGATATGGAAACCAAACAGTCTGCCGTACTCTCTCAGCCCAAAATATCTCGCGATCAGGAAAGCCGCTATATCGAGCTCAGCTCCGGCTCCGAAGCCGATTGAAATTGCCGCAAGTAGTAAAAGGGTAAAGTCAGTAGTGCCGCTGAGCAAAATGATGCAGCCGATTGCGGGCATAGCCAGACTCAAGGCTGAAATTGCCGGCGGCCACATCCTGTCCAACAGATACCCGACCAGTACTCTGCCGAATACGAGTGATAACCCAAAGCCACTGAAGACCAACCCCGCCTCTTCGGCTGAAAGTCCCAGATCCCGCAAGATGGGGACGGTATTGGTGACCATGCCGATGACCACTGAAATCACCAAAGCCAACGCTATGTTGCAGATCCAGAATCTCTTGGAGGTAAAACCCTCTTTGAAAGTCAGGCCAGTAATGCTGCGGTCGGCCGCGAGTTTGTCTGCTTCGCCTTCGTGTGCTTTGGGCTCAGGCACTGAAAACCAGCGCATGGTCAGGGGAAGCAAGAGGAGAAGATTGATCAGCGCAAGAATAATGAACGCGGCTCGCCAGTCCCAGGTACTGATCCCCCAAGACAGGAGGGGCGGGATAGTAGCGGCGGCTAATCCTGTACCAGAAAGGCCTATGGCGAGCGCCAGGCCCCGGTTCTTTTCGAACCACATGTTCAGCAGCTGCGTCCAGCTAACAGCGAGACAGCCGATACTGAGTATGGGGATTAGCACGAAAACCAGGTATAGGGTCCAAATGGAGCCGCCGATCTGTGTCGCTGTTAGATATCCGAGCACTGTCAAGGACATCGAGACCGTCGTCACACGTTTCAGTCCGTAGCGCAGGTTTAGCCAGCCCACTACCTGTAATGCGATCACCGCCCCGATAAAAAGAAAGGTTATTGCTATTTGCAATGCACTCCGGCTCCAGCCAAAAGCCTCTTCGAGCGGCACGACCAGCGTACCAAATCCGTAGAGCAGCGATGAATTGATGCTGATGCCAATACCAAGCATCGCTAGAACCAGTATGCGCCAACTGGTCTGGAATTCACGCGTATCAATGGCAGCGCTGTTGCTGGAAGATTTCATTTTCTACGCCCTTCATTGTTTTTATTTCACCCGTCGAAGCTCCGAAAAGCAGGCTTCAATTTCTGGATGTAGAACTATATACTGATATCAGAATATGGTATCAAGAGGGCGATGTCCACACCCCAGACCCAATTCCTGCCTAGACAAAAACAATGAAAAGGAAGACCAATGCTATTGCTCAGCCGTCTGTCCATGGGGGCGAAACTGATTCTCGCGCCTGCTCTGATTGTAATGCTGCTCGTGGCAATTTCTTTAGTTGCGTACGATGGATTGAGCCGCCAGCAGAAGGTGTTGCAGCAGATTGATCAGGTGCGTATCGGTCAATATCAGCTTGCTCTCGACATTTCAGCAGCGTCACAAGCAGCGATGGTCGGGTCTTACGCGGCCGTGGTGCAGCTCATCCAGGCACAGGGCAACGTCTCCCAGGAAGAAATGCAGTTCTATGTCGAGGATATGCGCGCCAGCGTTTCCGACATGCGTGCAAGCATCCTGCTTGGCTTGGAGCGTACTGCAGAGTTGAGTGAAAATGAGCATGTCTCCTTCACCACTCTCAGCGAGCAGTCAGAGGCGTTTGCCGTAGGCGTTGGAGAGCTGGCATCGGCGGTGCTGGAGAATCCCTATCAGGCACCTTCCCAATTGGGATATGTGCGTGCGGATTACAATCGAATGCTAGGGTTGCTGAATATTTTCATGCAGGAGCAAAAGGAGCTTTCGAGTTTATCTTTCAACGACGCAAACGCCACAGCGCAGTCAGTGACACAGGCGCTGGTTGTCGCTGTGGTGATAGCTTTTTTGCTCGCGCTTATGGTCGGACTATTGATGCGTCATCAGGTGTTGAGATCCATACGCGGCATTGAGCGCGCGGCGGTCAAGTTGCGTGATGGTGACCTAACTCATCGGGTCGCTGTAATTGGGAAGGATGAAATTGCACAAACGGCTATCGCTTTCAACGCGCTGATAGAAAGTCTGCAATCTGCGGTGAAGCGCGTGACAAGTGTTGCGGGTTCTGTAGGTGCATCTGCCGATGAGTTGGTTGTCACTTCTAACCAAGTTGCCCAGGGCGCTAATGAGCAAGCCAGCGCCGCGACTCAGACATCTGCTACGGTTGAGCAAATGAGTGAAGGTTTGGCTTCCATCTCCCTCCACGCCGCCACGCTGCACACCTCAGCACAAAACAGTCTGCAGGGCGCTGAAGCAGGGCGAGCCGCTTTGGGGCGGCTGTTGGAGGAAATCGAACGGGTGCGAAGGGCTTTTGGTGCAATAACCTTGTCAGTCGGTGATTTCGTTTCTAGTACCACCGCTATCACCGATAGTATCAATCGGGTCAAGGAGCTATCGGCACAAACCAATCTGTTGGCTTTAAATGCCGCCATAGAAGCTGCCCGTGCCGGGGAGAGTGGTCGGGGATTCAGCGTCGTGGCTGATGAGGTAAGAAACCTTGCTCAACGCTCGGCTGTCGCAGCAAACGCGATCAACGAGCTTACCCATGCGTTGGAAAGTCAGTCAGGCAATGTGCAGCGAGTGCTGGATGAAGGCGCCGCTGCGCTGGACAGCAGCCAGGCCCATCTGGACTCATTGGAGTCGGTGCTTTCGGAAGCGACTAACTTGGTTGGCGCCTCAACAATGGGAGTGAGCGAAATCGCTTCAGCTGTGCAGGTGCAGAGCGAAGGGGGAAAGGAGATCAGCTTTGGTATTGAGCGGATTGCAAAAATGGCTGAAGCCGGTGACTTGATCTCTCATCGGGTGACCGCGGCGGTGGCTTCACTAAAGAGGCTTGCAGAAGAACTGGAGTTATCAGTAGGGCATTTCCGCACCTGAACCGCCTGATCAACTATAGGGAAGTCACATGCAGCTGCGTCAATTATTGGTTATTGCGATTATTTCTTTATCATTCATTTCGCCTGTTAATGCTGCGCCGGACGGCCCCGACAGGCTGCTGATACATGAAATGCGTGTACTGGCTTCATCCATATGTGCCAATGTTCTGGTCTTCTACAATCAGAGCGGGAGCCCTTTTGTTGAGCAAAATCGGCAGAGCTATGAGGGCAAGCTACTGGAGTTGAATAGGCTTTCATCGCGCCTTGATCGGCCGGTAATCACCGAGCGTGTACACACGCTGTTGTTAAGCGTTGACAGGACTTCGAAGCTGCCTCAGTCCGGGACTGCGCTTAGAGCTAGATCGCCTGGGTTCACTCTCTGGTTGCTACCAGTTGTTGAAGCCCATGCCCAGTTACAGCATGAACTGGATCTTTCGTATAGAAACACCGAGCCAGCTTCAGGGGAAGCAGACCCGTCTGACTTGCATAATCTCAGGCACCATCTTGGCGAGCTCATGGTGGGTTATCAGGTGGCCGCTTTCAGTCGGTTGGGTGCAGAGCAGTGGGTTATGACGCAAAACATGGTGGTTGAGCACGATCAACAGGTTCTCGCGTTATTCGAGGAATTGATCTCGGCCCACCCTGAGCAAACGCAAACGCTAGAACGTGCGCGTCGGTATTACGTATTCACTCGACAGCTATTACTGAACCAAACCGGCAACTGGGCGCCGAATGCAGTGGAGCGTTTCGTATCTCTTGCGTTGGTGGAGTTGGACACTCTCGGCGCAGGCTAAGACTGGCGGCGTTATGAGCTACCGTGAGAGCGGTTGCTCGGGAGGCCAAATACAACTGCCCTGCAGGGTATCGAAGGTCGAGCTCATTTCAGCGGCGCTGTTGGGGTAGTCGTGTCGAACCCACCAAAGCCACAGGCCCAGCAGAGCGCCTACCAAGCAGCGCACAGTAGTTTCGCGCTCCAGTTCGTCTGCCTGGCCGTGCTGGTGGAGGCGATAGTGCTCTCGCACTCGTACAATAAGGATGTTTTCTAGATGTGCTAGAACAACAGACTGGGAAGGGCTGTTGAAAAAAGCAGTTGTTAGAGCCGCATGTTCCTCCGTGGCTGCAAATAGCCATTGCGCGACATTCAAAATCACAACAGATTTTCCCGAGACTACATCCGTGCGAGTAGTCGGAAGGCCTATGCTATCGTAGCCGGCCACTAGCAAATCCTCCTTGTCTCGAAAATGCGCGTAGAACGTCGACCGTGCTATCCCGGCAGTATCCAGAACCTCTTGTACTGTTATTTCGCGGAAATCCTTCTCTAAGGCCAAATCGTACATGGTGCCGAGCAGCCGTTCGCGGGTCTGGCTTGCGCGTAATTCATGACGGTCCCTCGGTTCAGCTACTTGGCAACGTTTGAAAGGGACTGAATTGGACTTGGTCATGCGTGCCCCCGTTAGGTGATTGGTTGTTATGCATCGAAGACTGCCACAGGAGGTTTTATATGAACAAGGAAGTTAGCTTTACTTTTGACCGCATACCGAACAGATATCGATTTCTGTCTGTTGTGGCTATTTTGGGTACGGTCCTACACTCCCGGCTGATGCAGAACGAGCACAGGATCCAAACAATCAGTACAGACGTTGCGTTGCTAGACGCACAGCGTATTGGTGATCGCGCTCAGATGCTTTGACCCGAACACAGACTGATCTTGGACTCAATGAGGACGGGAGGGAGTTGGACATGGAAAAAATCTACGACTACATCATTGTCGGAGCGGGGTCAGCCGGCTGCGTAATGGCGAACCGGCTCTCGACTGATCCCAGTGTCTCAGTGTTGCTGATCGAGAGCGGCCCGGAGCACACCAGCCCGTTAATTGCCATGCCACGAGGTATAGGCAAGCTGTTGATCCCCGGCAACCCGCACGTTTGGGATTATCAGGCCGCGCGGGGAGAGGGCATGGCCACGGAACTGTGGCTGAAGGGTAAGGCTATTGGCGGCTCCAGTTCGGTGAATGGGATGGTTTACGTGCGTGGCGCACCCGCCGATTACAACGCCTGGGAGGCGCAGGGATGTAGCGGTTGGGGGTGGCAGGATATGGGCCGGCAGTTTGTCGCCATGGAAGATCATCAACTGGGCAGCTCCGAGTGGCGGGGTGTGGGCGGACCACTGAAGGTGACTGTGCACCCGTCGGGTGATGAGTTGTGCGATGCGATCATCGACGCTGCCGCACATATCGGTACGGCGACCGTCGCGGATACCAATCATGTGGACTCTGTGACGCAAGGCGGGTTCGGTTATCAGCCGCAAACCACTTGGAAGGGGCAACGCTTCAGTGCCGCGAAGGCGTTTCTCGATCCGGTGCGTACGCGTCCCAATCTGACTGTGATAACGGGCACGCATGTTCAGCGCATCGAGTTTGAGAGGCGCCGCGCCGCCGCGGTCCAGGTGCGTGGCAAGGAAGGCGAGCGACGCATCCGTTGCCAGCGTGAAGTGCTGCTTTGTGCCGGCGCAATCGAGTCGCCGAAATTACTGCAGCTGTCCGGCATCGGCCCTGGCCACTGGCTGCAATCGCTGGGGATTCCGGTCATCCAGAACGCCCCGGATGTGGGGCGTAACCTGCGTGAGCACGTTTATATAGCGGCGCAATTCCGGGTCACCCGAGGCAGCTTCAATCATTGCTTCGCCGGATGGGGACTGGCCCGCTCGGTGCTGAGTTACTTTGTCGGCAAGAAAGGTCCCATGACCCACGCTGCACACGAAGCAGGAGGCTTCGTAAAAACCCGGCCTGAACTGGAGCGTCCTGATGCGCAGATCGGGGTGAGCCTGTTTTCAATGGATGGCGACGGCAAGACCGTGGCGATTGATAAACAGCCGGGGATAACCCTCGGCGGGTATTTCATGCACCCGCAGAGTCAGGGCGAGATACGCATCGAGTCGGCCGACCCGTCGGTGCCGCCAAGAATCGTCGCCAATTACCTCAGCGCCGAAGCGGACCAGACGGCGGCAATATCGCTGTTGAAGTGGATCCGCAAGCTGGCGGCGCAACCGTCGCTCAAACCTTTTCTGGTTGAAGAGCTGACCCCCGGCCCGCAGGTGCAAAGCGACGAAGAAATGCTTGCAGCCTTTCGCCGCTATGGGCAGACCGCCTATCACGTAGCCGGAACCTGCCGCATGGGCACTGACGAGCACGCCGTGCTGGATCCTGAGCTCAAAGTGCGCGGGGTTGACGGTTTGCGCGTGATTGATACATCGATCATGCCCACGCTGATATCGGGCAATACCAACGCCCCGGCCATGGCTATTGCCATGCGCGCGGCAGAAATCATCGCTGGTGCGAATCAGCCAGGAGCGAACGCAGCATGACTATTCCTTTTACCCACCTGAACAAACTCTACATAAACGGCCGTTGGGAGGCGGGTAGTGAAGGCGCTGAAGGGATCATCAATCCGGCCACCGAAGAGCTGATTGGCCACGCGCCGGTGGGTGGCGTGGCCGCTGCCGAGGCGGCAATTGCTGCCGCCCGCGGGGCGTTCGATCAGGGCCCGTGGCCCTGGCTGAGCATGGCCGAGCGGGCTGATTACATGCGGCGCATGCACGCTGCACTGGTAAGCCGGCGGGAACAGATCGCTGCGCTTATCGTAGCCGAAGTCGGCTGTTCGCAAATGGTCACTCAGGCCATGCAGGTAGATATGCCGCTGGGTCATGTTTTGAAAGCCATCGATCGTTCCCTGGTGACCGAGGCCAGACTGATCCCGGTCGAAGCGGTACCCAATCCGATGAACCCCGGCGGCCCGATGATTCTGGGAAGCGGCAGCATCGAGCGCGAACCCGTGGGCGTGGTGTCGGGTATCACTGGCTACAATTTCCCCTTCCTGCTGAATCTGGCCAAGGTCTTTCCGGCGCTGCTGGCAGGCAACACCCTGGTGCTCAAGCCGTCACCCTTTACACCGTACTCGGCCTTGTTGTTCGGCGAGATTGCCGAGGAAATCGGTTTGCCCAACGGCGTATTGAACATCGTCACCGGTGGTGTCGAGGTGGGCAGCCTGCTGAGCAGCGATCCGAGGGTGGACCTGGTGTCGTTTACCGGCTCCGAAGCGGTCGGCATCAGCATCATGACCCAGGCAGCTGCCACCTTGAAGCGGGTGCACCTGGAGCTGGGCGGCAAGTCTGCGCTGATCGTGCGAGCCGATGCCGACATCCAGGCGGCCGCCATGGGCGCCGTCGCCGGACTGATGATCAATGCCGGCCAGGGCTGTGCCCTACTGACGCGTTTTGTGGTGCACAACGCGGTCCGCGAGCAGTTTGTGCAATGTGCCCGAGCAATTGCCGGCCAGTTCAAGGTGGGTGATCCGTCGGATCCGAGCGTGATGATGGGGCCGCTCATTCGCGAGTCGCAACGTGCCAAGGTCGAAGGTCTTATTGCCAGCGGGCTTGCGCAAGGCGCGAAGCTGGTATGCGGAGGCGGCCGACCGGTCGGCCAGGAGAAAGGTTTTTTTGTCGACATTACTCTGTTCGACGACGTCACCAATAACATGACCATCGCTCAGGAAGAAATTTTCGGACCGGTTGGCGTGGTGATCGGTTTCGACTCTGATGAAGAGGCCGTCGCCATCGCCAATGATTCACGCTTTGGGCTCAACGGCGGCGTAATGACCGCCGATCCCGCTGTTGCGTACCAGATGGCCAAGCGCATCCGTGCCGGCAGCGTATATATCAACGGGGGTGGCGGCACCATGCCCTACGCACCTATTGGCGGCTTCAAGCGCTCGGGCATAGGTCGTGAGTTCGGACCTGACTGGCTCAACGAATTCACTGAAGAAAAAACCATTGTCTACCCCGTTGGGCGCTGAACACTCGACGAGCCCTGGCGCGTCGAGCATCGGTCATTAAGCGGCCGAGTCCGGGCAGGCTGTGTGCATACAAACAACAATTACAACAAAGTTCGTAGGAGACACCATGCATAAATCATTCGGCGCAGGTCTGCTCGCTGCCACCCTGGCTTTGGGTGGCTGTAACAATGATGACGACAGTAACAGCAAGGAGGACGATCTTCGCGCGAAAGTGCCGCGTATCGAAGCGGCTGCCGGCGGTGCGGGGGAGGCGGCCCTGGCCGCAGACCTGCAGTTTGCGATGGACAGCGCGGGCTACAGTGAAAAGGAATTCATCCTCTCTGGGACTGCTGTTTCTTACCTGCCAAAGGGCGGGCTGTCGCTTGGTACGGGTGGGCGGTGGGATGTCGAAGAGAATGACAGCGCGGCTTATATCACGCGGGCGGTTGTCTACCAGCCACTGGATGCCGAAGCGTTCAATGGCACTGTTATCGTCGAATGGATGAACGTCACCAGCGGGAGCGATTCCAGCCCAGTCTGGACCTATACACACAACGAGTTGATCCGCGAAGGCTATGCACTGATCAGCCTGTCCGCGCAGGCAGCGGGGGTGGCCAGCACCAAAACGATGGATCCTGAGCGATATGCCAGTCTGCTGCACCCTGGGGACAACTATTCCTACGATATCTTCTCGCAAGCTGGGCAGGCTGTGCGGGATCATGCTGATGTTCTGCTAAATGGTCTGCAACCCAAGCGGGTGCTGGCGGCAGGGGAGTCGCAATCCGCTTACCGGCTGGTCTCCTATGTCAACGCCGTCCATCCGCTGGTGACTGTCTATGATGGTTACCTGCTGCAAAGCCGCCTGGCCAATGCCGCGCCGCTGGCCGTAGCCGATGACGTCTCCGGCTCCACGGAAATTCGCTCGGACCTCGGCGTGCCGGTCCTGATGTTCCAGACCGAAACCGATGTCAACGAGGCGACGCGCCAGGCCGATACCTCCACGTACCGACTATGGGAAGTTGCCGGAACCGCACACTTTGACGTGTACGGTGGTGGCATTGGATTGATCGACACGGGCCATGGAGAGGGCGCGGTTCTTGCCCTGGAAGCACTACTCGATCCGCCGAGCACGGTGTTCGGGTTCATCAACTGCGACAAACCAATCAATGCCGGTCCGATGAGTTTTGTGCTGAGCGCCGCGGTGCATGCACTCAATGAATGGGTCACAACCGGTACGCCCCCAGCCTCGGCAGAAACCTTGCAGGCGACTGATTTCGTGCCCTACAGCCCCGTTTATGCGCGTGATGCGCAGGGCAACGCCCTGGGTGGCATCCGCACGCCCTTTGTCGACGTGCCGCTAGCGGCATTAAGTGGCACGGGTAACACCGGGGGAGGAGGCTTTTGCCTGTTATTCGGAACTACCGAGCCGCTCAGCGCGGGTGAGCTCGACACTTTGTATCCGACGCAGGAGGCATTCGTAACGGCATGGACTGCGGCTACCGAGGCGGCCGTAGAGCGGGGCCATATTCGTCCTGTGGATGGGCAAGCCCTTATCGATGCAGCAGCCCGGGTGCAGATTCTGCCTTGATTTATACCCGGTCATGGGTTGGTCTGTTATCTAATAGGGATAAGTTGAACATAAAATACAAATGTGTTTTGATCGGTTGCCTTCGTGATGAAGGTGACGTAGATGAGCTTAGATGATGATTTATAAGAAAATTTATTTTGGTTTTCCCCCGCTGCATGAGTGATCATCGCTGGTAGGCGGAAAAAAATAGCGATTATCCAACTAAAAATTTACAAAAATGAATTTTTTGTTCATTATTCTCTTAAAGCTGAGCCTGACAAAGAGGATAAAAGTATGAGTTCAGATAAGGTTGTTTTCCGCGCTGTTGCTGATCGAAGCCGCTGCTGTGGCTATGGTTTGTGCGCTTCCATCTGTCCAGAAGTGTACAAGCTGGACGCCGAAGGATTGGTCTATTTTGACGATGACAAGGTCACCCCGGAGCTTGAAGAAGCGGCCCGTGAGGGTGCAGAGGCGTGCCCTGCCGAAGCTATATGGCTAGAAAAAATCGAAGCTTGATTCTCGCATCTTGCTAACAAGAAGATGGTTCTGAGGAGGTAAATCATTATGGGGCGTTTAGAAGGCAAGGTCGCACTGATCACCGGTACAGCCGGGGGGCAGGGCAGGGTAGCCGCTCTGCGCTTTGCTCAGGAAGGAGCTACGGTGGTCGGCTGCGACACGAACGAAAACGAAAATAAAATCACAGCTGATTTGCTGGCCCAGGAAGGCTTCGTGCTTCACGGCTACGCCCCTGTCGATCTGGGTGATCACGAACAGGCGAAAGCCTGGATCGATGATGCGATAGCAGAGCACGGTAAAATCGACATTCTTTACAACAACGCTTCAGCTGCGCGATTTGCCCCGATACAGGACATGGCTATCGAGGACTGGCATTTCACTATCCGTAACGAGCTGGACCTACTGTTCTATACCACCAAATACGCGTGGAACGAGCTGGCGAAGCAGAAAGGAGTGATCATCAATATATCATCGACTGCCGCTTGGGGAGGCTCGAAGGTCGCGGGTATTTCTGCCCATTCGGCAGCAAAAGGGGCAGCAGTGTCCTTTACGCGTCAGCTCGCTGTTGAGGGAGCAGGTGTAGGCATTAGAGCCGTAAGTATCAGCCCGGGTTTTGTTGCTACCCCCGGCACTGCGGCTTTCATGGATAACCCTCAAGCTCGCGCAGCCTTGCTTGATGGTGTGTTGATGGACCGGCCCGGACAACCAGAGGAAGTTGTCGCTATGGCCTTATTTGTAGCGTCCAGCGAAGCTTCTTTCATGACGGGGTCGGATATCGTTATCGACGGTGGATTGCTGGCCATATAGGTAGGGCCTTGCCCCTATCTCGCACATAACAAAATGTTCTCTCTCACCCTTGTTGACTGATGAGCATGAGGAGCAATAGATGGATATTATCGGATTGGGTTACATAGGCATTGAGTGTACTGATCTTGATGCGTGGCGGGAATACGGACCGGAAGTCATGGGTTTCGGTATCGGAAAGAATCCAGACAACGATCAAGACAGCCTTTTCCTGCGTATGGATGATCGTCGTTACAGGCTCGCTTTTCATCCGGGCGAGGTTGACCGCTTGGCTTACCTTGGGTGGGAAGCCAAAGGCCGTACAGCTTTTCTCGCTGCCCAGCAAAAATTCAAGGATGAGGGTATCGACTTTCAAGTAGCTGATGCCGAGCTATGTGAGAAACGGGGTGTAAAAGGAATGATCCGTTTCTTTGATCCTGTTGGTTTCCGTCATGAGATTTTTTACGCGCAGAAGTGGTCGCCAGACTCGTTTGTACCTGGTCGTCGGCATGGAGGCTATCTTGCGAACGATCGGGGTTTGGGGCATGTTGTATTGATGTCTCCGGAATATACCCCTGAGCTTGAGAACTTTCTGATCAACACCATGGGTTTTCGTTGGTACGGGTCAGGAGCAGGGAAGGGTAAAACAGGCTTTTTCAGATCGAAGCTGAATAATCAGACCAGCCATGACATAGCTTACGGCCATGCCCCGGGCCGCATGGGCGTGCATCATATCGGCTTATTCGTCAGTAGTCTTCGGGATGTGGGTGAGACGTACGATATCGTGAAGAAGCGTGGACTTCAGATGCTGATGACTCTTGGTCAGCACTCTCAGGATCCGCATGTTTCGTTCTATCACTACAGTCCTTCGGGTTTTGCATTTGAATGCATCGCCGAAACGCATCCCTGGCATGACGACGGATTTGAATTGAATCCTGAAATGATGAGTGTCTGGGGGCACGAGATGGTCGGCCCCATGCTCGGATCTTTTATCAAAACGCCGGAAGAAGCTCGGGATCCAGAGTTCTTAGCCAAGAAGTCCTGAGCGTGCGTCTGGCTCGTATCCAGGTTGCGCATGGACCAAAGCTATGGGCTCTGCTTTGCGCTGAGTCCGAGCTTGCTTGGCCTATTCTAGGGGATTTTCAGGATTGGGTGCCGCAATGGATAGAGAGTTGCGGCGCTGCTTTGGCGTTAGCCAAAAAAGCGATTCCTGTCGACAGATATCAACTCTTGGCACCAGTCGAGCCAGGTGCACGGGTGTTCGGTGTTGGCCTGAACTACCTGTCGCATCTTGCTCGTCTTGGTAGCGATGCACCACCCCATCCACTGGCTTATCTGAAAGCAGATTCCACGCTTATCAATCCGAACGATGAGATTGCTTATCCGCCGGTCACTGCTGAGCTGGACTACGAGATCGAGCTGGTTGGGGTCGTGGGCAAGAGGCTGGGAGAAACCTCCAAGGCCACTGATTGTCTTCTGGGTTACACAATCGGAAATGATGTCAGCGCGCGGGATGCGGGGCGAGCTCTTGGCAGATTGGATCTGTTTACACAAAAAGCGCTGGAAGGTACTGCCCCGCTGGGTCCATGGATCGTAACGCAGGATCAATTGGGCATACAGGGGCAGCCAGAGCTGGAAATGCAATTGAGCATAAATGGCGAAATGCGACAGAAAGACAACACTCGGAACATGATTTTTCCAATGGATGAGCTCCTGAATTACCTGGATGCGCGGGTGAGATTGAGGCCCGGAGATCTGGTGTTTACTGGATCTACCCACGGAGTAGGGCTCGAAACGGGGCGGTTCCTCAGGCCCGGCGACCGAGTGGAAGCAAAAATCGAGGGTGTCGGTACTTTGAAAAACATAGTTGGCCTTAAGCGGTCACTCGGTGAGGCCCGGGGTCAGGGGCGGCTGGGTTTACCGGTGGCCAAATGAACAGTCATTTTGCTCCGCCCGCGATCGCATCATTGTTAGTTCAAATTTCGTCATGAATCGAGATGCAACCTGGTATCCGCTAACACATAGGCAGTTTCGTTCCTTCTGGAGCGCGGGTGCGATAGTGAATCTGGCCATATGGATGCAAACGGTAGGGGCGGCCTGGATTATGGCCGGACTGACAGATTCGGCGTGGATGGTCTCGCTGCATATTCCGGCCCATCGTGACCGCCCATTCCGTTTGAACGT
>TARA_R110000850_G_scaffold17029_4_pt1 | contig 15533 bp, 16 predicted proteins | sample TARA_R110000850 | Tara Oceans TARA_R110000850 (sample SAMEA4397586) | marine metagenome | biome: Polar Biome; feature: [SRF] surface water layer (ENVO:00010504); material: water (ENVO:00002006), including particulate matter (ENVO:01000060) such as... | depth 5 m | reverse complement strand
CGTCGGGAGTAGTCGGTTCCAGTTTCCGCCGTGCGGCGGCGCTATGCTAAACTTCCCGCGGCTACCCTTATACCGATCGCAGCATGCGCGAATTCCCGCGCTATCCTCGCAAACGAGGACCTCGATGATTAGCCCTCCGATACGCTCTCTCTTTGGAAGAAGCGCCAAGTCTGCGCTGGAAGGGGCCAGAAGACCTTTTATGGAAGAATCAGATCGCAGGACCATTGCATGAATTCGTTGATCTGTCCGGCGCATCGACAGCACGCGGCTCTCCGCTGCGTCTGATAGTAGGCATTCACTGCGTCAACTAATGCAAGCGACAGCGCATCAGCCTTCCATCGGCAGCGTAACGGACCTTGGACGGCGTAGGAATTATACTCGTGCCGCATCACCATCGGTCACTTTCGAATTTCAACCGTGGGTAATTATAGAACTCATGTCAGAAAATTCAAGAACTCGAATTGAGAAACTCAAGAACTCGTCATGGGGAGAGTTTAAAAATCATAAACTCAAAATCGGACTCTTAAATTATATAATGATTTCAACTATTTGACATTGGACATTTTAATCCTATGCTTTCTGAGACGGCTACAGTGAAGGAAAACCAGTGGCCGTTTTTGCACAACGCAAAACGCACTCATACGTCGAGTGATAGAATGTGAATAAACAGGACGATCGACCGAGCACACGCTCAACGGATCAATAACAACACATAGGAAGGTTATCCAAATGGCCGAAGAATCAACCGCCGACAGGGCAGAGCACTACGGAGGATTGATGGCTGTCGTCGATGCAGTCATGAGCATGGACACGATCAGAAAAGAGCTTCTCTGGATGGAGATGCCGAAAGATCGCATTGACGACATCATGAGCCAAATCCGGAGTTTCTTGTGCGGAATTGATGTGGACGAGGAGGCATGATCACGCTCGAATTGACCGGCATCGAGCGTCATTATCTCGTTCTTGCCATCGCTCATGCGCATCTCGAGAGCCTCAAAGAGGCTGCGGCACTGAGAGATGTATCTGGCAAAGAGTCAGAAGCGAAGAGGGCAACAAACCGATATCTCCGCTTTGAAGAGCTCTTGGCCAAAGTTCATCGCAGCGGGTAGATCAAAAACGCGGGGTTTTGGATTGCCTCTGGCATTTCCAAACCCCGACTTCACCTCACATCACGTACACAACATTACCTTTTTCAAGGGCTTTCCATGCGAACTATTGAACCTTTTTTCGGGTCCTGAGGTATGTCGCTTGGTCTTGGAAGGGCCGGCTTCGAAGTCGTGGCTGCATACGACCACATGCAGGATGCTGTGAACAGCCGGCACAGTGAAAATCGGCCGCCACCGCTTGATTGAAGAATGCCCTCGTAGACTGCTTTTCTGGTTTGGATGAGACCCGCCGCTTTCGCCTAGTCCCTTTGTGTCACCACCATTCAGACAGAAACTAGAAGTGACCTACAAAAAGCCACCTCATTGGCGCTGACCTAGCCCCTTCCATACTTTTCATGGACGGGGTTTTGATCGTCAAACGATGTGATCCGTCAAGTCCCGTCTTACGGCCGTGGCTCGCCGTTGCCGACTGCGCCCGCACCAAACCGCAAGCCAGATCTGGACCGCTTTCCTTTTGTTTTTGGCAATCGTTCGAGATTCGAACAGAAAAATTCGAATCCTAAACACCCCAGAGCACCCAATATCCGACTGTTCGAATTTCGAACTGTTTATGCCGAAATTCGAAATGATCCCTATTGAGTTCTTTTCGAGTCAGGCTCTGAGGGTATAAGAATAGGTAGATTCGAAGCAGACATGGCGATTTCTCCATGCCTCCCCTACCGTCCGCAGCACCAACAGAACGCTGGCCGCAAATCCTATCCATTCCCGTTTGGCTTTGGCAATTTTCGATACGGCCACGCTATGGACAGCCACTGATATGGTCGCAAACGTAATTAGGGCGGAAAGTGTGAACTCATCGAAACTGCGCAGCGAGCATGCCAACTTGCGGAAGCGGACATACATATGACGGAGCTTCACTCCGTGATATTGCTTTGCCGCATGAACACTCCGAGCCCAGAATAAAAGTTTTTTGGCAAAGCACCTGTCTGCATTGTTTGCAAACATTAGTTGAAATTCTCACATCTATCGATCACATTAATTTAGAAGGTGTTTGGAACGACGCCCAAATGAGATCGTGCGAGAAGAATGGATTTTTTCATGAGATCGAAGGAACGACACTCGGGCTCCAATCAAAAAGTGAACCCATTCACCCCGGAATTTTGCTTTTTGCTTGCTTTGATGCATTTCTGCTTTGGCGCATCCTCTGCACTCGCGAACAACGCCGAATATTTCCAAGTTAAACAGATTGTGCAGTCGATGATGGCGTCCGGCTCTCTAACCGCGAACGACTTGAGGGCGTATGAGAATGAAGTCAATTCTGGTCGGAACGAAATTTACCTCCACGGCTGCTCATTGGACTTCAATACCAGCTTCGACGGAAATGTATTTAATTACTACTATATTGCCTTCCAAGTCGAATTTGCCAAGAAAGTTCTTTCAGATGAAGGTTATCCGGCTTTGGCATGGCGCGATGCACTAATAGAATTTGAAGATACAGGTCTAAGAGAGTCGCAGCAGACGGATGACCCATACGAATTACTTGCTTCGTTTAATCTGGTAGCTCAGAAACTTGCGGCTGAGTTGGGCGCTAGCCCTCGCTCGAATCGCCGGCTGTCTGGGAAGGCAGGAGGCGAATGCGGCGATGGGGGATTTACCGTTGAATTCGTTTCGGAACCTGATGGTGCTCGGTTATGGGTATTATATGAGTTTGACTTTCTCCTGTGCCAGGCCAAGGCCATTGATCCGTGGAATATTAGTAGAGGATCAGATTGCCCCTGGATGGAAACTAGTGTTGGTAGCGTTGATTTTGATTCCGAAGTTTATGTTGATTCTGGAAACTATCGATTTGTGGCGCGTTGGCCCGATGGTCACGAAACAACTGGTAGGCGAAAGCTACGCGCTTCCGACTACATCCGTGATCGTGGCGATGTCGTGGTTATTAGGAGATAGTTAGATTGGCTCTAAAGGATTTTCGTGACTTTTTTGGTGAATTTATCGCACTCGTTGGTGCTGCTGTTGCAACAGCAGCACTCGTACTAATTACGGCTCTATCTGGCCTTATCCCTCCATGGCCAGAGGCTGTAGTCCAGATAACAGCGATACTACAGCTTGTAATGCTTATGTTTGTATATCAATTTTACAAGCGTTCTTCGAAAAAATTCATCGATAAAAGAATTAAAGTTTTCCTAGTATATACAATTTTATTTTGTGCAATATACCTTTCCGCATATTCTCTACTTGTCTATGAATTGCCCGATGAAACGAAAAGTCTGCGAGGCTTTTTTTGCACCGCCGAAGCGGTTTTGGTCTATAGTGATAGTTGTCCACTTTTTTCAGAGGAGCAAATTGCCGACGCTGGTTTCATCCCGCAAAAATTATGGACGCCATTGGGCATGCTTTTATCACGCCTTATTCTATTGTTGACTTGGGGAGCGTTTTTTGGCTTTTTGGTAAGCTTATTCGCCACTTTCGTGGTTTACCAAAGGCGGATTTAGGACCCGATTTCACGATAGCTGCAATATGTAGCTAAGCGGCCTTCACCAACAAAAAGAGAGAGAGAAACCTTCGATCACTTTTCCGATATCGCAGGTTGATCGACTATTCGCTAGGGTCGGAAATTGGCATTTCCCGAATAGCTGGTTTGTCCGTAGTTCCGTAACTCGCCAACTGTCAATTCTGCAAGATGCTCCAATGGCCGGTTTGGTGAAGCTGCGTGCGGCATGGCGAATGACTGCGGATGTCTCCTGTGGGCCGAAATCGCCATCGCGGACCTGGCTGGATCGGGCGGGAAGCGGTCTCTCGCCGAGGTTTGAACCAATGTCAGCAATGTGGACTAACGGGGCATTCAGATTGCAACGGGCAAGATCGCCTTTCGAGATCAGGCCCCCCCGCATATCGGGGTCTACTACTTTTGATTTGGCAATGGTTCGATGCGTACGATGCTCTTGATGCGCTGCCTTAGCTGATCTCTCAATTCAAAAACACTTCCGTAGACGATGTGGTTCAAGTCGCGAATATCGAAGGGAGCTGAGTTGATGTCGCGAGTGCAGAGGATCGTTGGCTTTTCCAGAGCATCTGCCCATCCCAACTCGTAATAGACATTGGCATTTTGCTCACTAAGTTCTGCGACAACGATATCTGCAGTCCTCAATGACATGATGATCTGCTGGCGTATCGAGCCATTGAACTCGATCTCATCGACCCGTTCACATACATAGCCAAATTCGTTTGCCACCTCGCGTACGCCAAGCATGTAGAAATCTACGAACTCATCTTTAAATGGCATGATGACAAATATTTTATGCGCCTGCGCAGACATATGGCTTGCATCTGCCGCTTCAGAAAACTCTGTCCCGCTCTCTGTCGGCTCCGGGGCTGTGGCACGAAGCTCTTCGATGTCAAGAAGTTCAATACCAGCCACATCGGCGGCGTGTTGCGCAGATTGAGTGAAGCCCGAAGATGACACGAGCACGGCGTGCTCGGCTAATTTTGCGTTGCGCGCGAACTCAAAGACGCTTGCTAACTCCGTCACATAACGGCGTCCGACTGGTCGCTTGTGGTCCTTACACTCGACAAGAGTTGAGACCTCTGCCCCGCTCTTGGTTTGCTCCGTCAAAAATACATCGATCTGATGTCCGGCGAGGTTGTAGTCACGCTTTGCGGAAACGCCCTTGGAGCGGTAAATGGCAGCTACCTCAATCTCCAGACCTTCCCAATTTTTTACCGTTGCGGAAAGGTCATTCTGGGAACCAGAAATCTGTATGGAAAGATTTGTATTTGCAAGGAAATCTCGGCCTAAAAGAAACGGCAGAGAATACCTGCTGAACGGCGAATTTTTCCAATCACGAACCGCGAGCAAATCAACCGATGCATGCACCAATCGGTCCGAACTGTCATGGACAGAGATATTAATTTTAACGTTTGAACCACGTACCCGAGATAATCCAGACCAGCTCGATAACATAAACGTTATTGGGAACTGGTAGACATCAGTAATTAAACCGTGTTCCCGAAGCCATTCATAGGAAGCAAAACTCTGAGACAATCCGGCATCTACGTACCCCTGGACTCTGGTATCGGGCGATACTGCGAACGTCAGTCGCGGTAGTGACACGCTATTCATTCGAAATCCTAATCCGAGGAATCTTGGAGCTCGAGACAAACATAACATGCTTCCCCAAATACCGTAGAGGCTGTCTCTAGCAGCTGTGCAGAAAGTGGGTAACTACGGGCTCATTGCTGCCCTTGGCTGCGACTGACACTGAGGTCGGCAATGGGCCGAATTGACGCTCGACAAATTACCTCAGTTTGCGCGCAGATCGGAAAGGTAAATCCGCACCGCTTCCTGCACGTGCCTGAAGCGGTCGCCGCCCAGATGCTTGCCGCCAAACCATCGAGTCACCACGATGATATGGTCGCGCAATCCTTCTCGCTCCAGCATCCGCAAAATCACCATGCCCGCCCCTGCCTCGCGATCATCACTCTTCAAGGGGATATCGGCACTCAGCAGAGCCCATGTATTATGTGACGCCTTGGCGAATTTCTTTTTGCGGCAAAGCGCCTTGATAAAGGCTTTCGCCTCTTCTTCGGATGCGCAGGGTCCTCCCGAGACTGCATACTTCGAGCCACGGTCACTGATGATGTTATCTAGAATGCGCATCGCTTGGGCTTAGAACCCTCCACTGTCGGCGGCAAGGCGTCTGTGGAACATCAGTTGGTATCTCTGCACCTTGCGGCGAGGGGGCAGCCCAATGGCTTGTTCAGTCAAACTCGACCTTAGGGAAATTCTGAGCTTCTATCGAAAAACAGAAACCTGGAAATAGGTACGCTTGAGCCCCGCTTACTTGCCGCGTTTGCGCTTCTGACCCAAGCCCATTTCCTTAGCCAGCTTCGAGCGCGCTTCGGCATAGGCTGGTGCGACCATGGGGTAGTCGGCAGCCAGTTCCCATTTCTCACGATACTGTTCAGGGGTCAGGCCGTGATGGGTCATGAGATGGCGCTTGAGTGACTTGAACTTCTGGCCGTCTTCTAGACAGATCAAGTGATCGTTCTGGACTGATCGGCGGGCAGAAACCGCAGGCTTCTGCTTTTCCATGATTTCCTTTACGGGCGTTGTCGTTCCACCAAGAGCCGCATGAACCTGGGAAATCACGTTTGGTAGATCATTTGCTGCGACAGAATTGTTGCTCACGTAGGCTGCGACAATCTCGGCGGTCAACTCGATCAGAAGGTTCGCGCCGTTGTCTGTGGTGAATTCTGTCATAGTCCGGTCCTACCATTTCTAATTTTTTAGCCATTTGGCTTCTGGAATAACGTTGCGGTGAATACTGCACAGCATCACGAGCAAAATGCGGCGGCTCACATGAATTTCAAGCTTAAACAATCACTACATCTCATCGAACGGGTTTACCAGACGCTTTCGATGCCAACCAGAAACTCGTGGTTGATCCAAAAGCTAGCCAACGGTGGCTTTATGAAGAGAGCACCTGGGGCTCAATTGGCAGTTCGGGCGGAGAGCGGACTTTCGCTGCACCCCGCGGCAAGGTCGGCTATGAAGACATTTCTACCACACACTAATGGACCGCTGAATGTCTAATTTTGATGATGAAGTGGACGCACTTTTCGAGTAGCGGATTTCCGCCATGTGCCATAAATCCTCTTTCAGCTGTTCTAAGCGCACGAAAGAATATGTCCCCCAACAACATCCATGTCGATAGATTTATTGTCCGCTGTTCTTTGGCAAGGTTCCGTTCGACGCTCCGAGCGAGCGTGCCATTTCCAGACTTAGTTTGTTGAAGCGCTTGCGTTTTGAAGGAAAATTTGCGCATTGCGACAATGGCCTACCGCCAACAGTAGGTTATATCCACCGAAAGCGTCAATCCGGCCATGGATAATCTTCAGTTTTGCGAACGTACCCACTGATGATTATTGATGCGAACCGGTCAAAATTTACTTCCGTCGACAGAACTTCCTCTTCAACTTGATTAATCAAACGCAATGATACGTTTAGTTCCGAAGTACCAGTTTCCAGACCAGAGACCTCACTTTCAAGTTCTCCAATTAGTACAAGCATCCTGTCCAACGAAGTATGGTATCCATTGAACGTTGCATGTCCACCCTGGCGCAATTGAGCTATGTATCTTGAGCGAAAATCACTTTGTGCTGTGGCCATTTCTTCATAAGACGCAAGTGATTTCTCAAGCTTGAAAATTCTATCTCTTTCAGCATTAGAATTCAGAGAGAAGTAGTAAAGTTCATAGTCGCGCGCTTCATTTAGAGCTTTGGCGCTATGAGAAATATAACTGGCGTATCTATCGTCTGTATAATCAATAAGAAACATACTATGCTGTAAAACCCTCGAAAAACTCCTTGCTGCGTGACTTAACACTGATCTGTTACAGGAGACGGCGCTTGAGCAGATAGCCGATTCGAGCTCTCTTGAACGCGCACGTGACTCATCTCGAGCTGAGGAAAACCTCGATATGCTCCCTTTTACGACAGAAAAATCAGAACTGCTGAAAAAACCCGAATTTCGATTCATTATTGCCAATATGCGATCTGCTTGCATTGTCGCCAACGACAGTACTCTCTCGATGGTAATGGTGTTTCGAAGTTCAATAAGTTTCAATTTGTGAAGGCGGTCCTGAGAAAAGACTTCCCATGCCAGGCTGTCGACAGCACTTTGATATTCTTCAGCTGCTATGTTGTGCTTAAATACGTATCGTTTAGGTGAGTTTGGCCTTGGTTCTCTTCCTGGTGGGGTGAGCCGATTCTCATCCAATAGTTCATGCCATTTCTCAAGACTTCTACCAGCGTGAGCCGACGATGGAAACATCGATCTGTTGTTCAACAAGCTATAATCGAACGTGAAACCTTGAGCAGCAAGGAAGGCGGTCAGTCTGCCGGTGGTATCATCGAACACACGTGGGTTATTCACCCGTTCAGGAGTTGCACAAGCTGACAACAAGGAAACCCCAAATACCAATCCAATTTGTAATTTCCTAAGCATAGCTGTTCCCTAAGAACGTATATGTTACCCAACTAACCGCTACAAAAATCGGAGCATAAACGGTCAGTCGAATGCGATACGGTGAGAGGTCTAGCAGCACCTTGAAGTCATAACGAGCTACTATCGAAACTGCGCGAACCAGTGAAAGAGACATTAACCCGAAAACAAGAGAATGGCCGGAGCCGAGAAAATACCATGAAACAGCCATCAAAGCAGTACACAATAATGCAAAGTTTCTCTCCAAGCCGTTTAAGTACATCCCAAAATACTCGTGTATCAACTTTCGAACCTCACGATTGCCTTCACAGCACCGCTGCTTAACGCAGCGATGTTTGGTAGCAGCGTAAAATAACAAAAAGGACGCGGTTAGTGCGTTCAGAACGAAAGTTGGAAGAAAGACGGCAGAGTAAGTGTAAATTGGCAGGAATGAATACCTAAAAAATCTCTCCCACGAACCCTGTCCTACTTGAACGTCGTTTCGCCCAATATACTCTAGTAGTAGCCTAAACGGATAGAATGAGACCAAAGGCTTCCCTTGAGATGAGTCAATTGAAATCAATGTGGATATTAAAAAGACTGAAACCGATAGAACAAAGGATGTCCAACTCTGGGATGCGACAAGCAAAACGCAAATGATAACAATAGAAAGTACCACCGACACAAGAACCAATATTCTGTCGGCCCAACACTGCCCCGTTAGGCGAATGCTCCGCCGCTTAATATGTGATGGCTCGCTTAGCAAAAGTCGTTTTCACAATTGATCGATATATATTGGTCGCAAACGTCCTTCGTTGCAGGCCCTGCTAGCAGCGTATAGTGCAAACTTCCACCTACGGCGATACGCCCGTGGCGGGGAAAGCATAGGCCACCCCGTTTTTGATAGACATACCAGTTCGGGTCACTTGGATCGCCTGCACATGCGTCTCGGCTTTTAAAGGTTGCGATGTCGGTGACATCCGCAGAAATTTTCATTTCTCTTGTTCTATCGTCTACCAGCTCAGCTTCAATCCATGTGTGAAAATTTTCCGAAGTCTGATCATGTAAAGTAGTGAGCGACACTTCATCCGTGAGCGCTATGCTAACTATCCACTGAAATGCTGAACGTTGTACACCAAGGTCCGCTAGCTCTGCGATCTCCAATGACAATGCTGGTTGAAACGTAATGGTTAGCATTCCATCCGTATCATCCAAAGTACCGCCGAACGTTGCAGGGAGCGAAACGACATGCTCCTTCAAAACCGGATCGTAAAGCTCCGCCACAACTTCATCATCTGAAACATTCTCAAATTGGTTTCCTGAGATTTTGAACTTACCGCCTCCCTTTCCGATGATTTCGTCAGCATTCGCAGCCTCCAAAGGGAGGAGATCGAACACGGCTTTGATTGGCAAGTCAGTTTGATCAGCCATAGCTTGGCGTATGTCGTGCGCCAGAGCGTTTACCATGCCCTTGTGGTTCGCTGCAGACATAACCCATTGAAAAACATCAGCCATTATTTATTTCCTCAAAAGTATTGTTACTGCGTGTTCATCGTTGCTCGCTCTAGCTCCGCGATATCGTCCTCTGAAATCGGCGAACGGAAATGTAAGATGATTGAACTTATCAATCTCTTCACGGAGCTTCTTCTCCACGATCCTTTTAATTTCTCCGCATTTGGGCCAACAGCGCTTGATTTTGTACCGGTAGCGCCATTCTTGCATGTAAACATCAACAAATAGCTCTGCCGGCCTGTCTTGAAGAATCCACGCGCCGAATCTTGCCCAGACATTTGTCTCTATCTTTACGTGAGATGCCCTTCGGCTGTCATGCTTATGTACATTTACCTCAATTTCGTTATTTTTGAACACAATTGAAGTAACGGAAACTTCTTTTTCTTGGACTTTTCTACGCAATATGGGTTCGATGTGAGCCTTATCTACGCGCACTGCGTCATCCCAAAAATCCGAAACTCTTGTCAAATATGGCTTGCGTGTTTTTCGTTTTGGGAGTTTTCGCGCAAAGATCAGTAAGTGCGGCGCTACCACGCATGAATAAAAGCCATCCAGGCGACCCACTTCTGGAATTCGTACGTTTGGAATCGCGCTTGAGTTTTTAGCGAGTGTATCTTTCAACTCGGCGAGCAACCGTCGCTTCGCCTCAGAACGATGTCCATCTTTGACTGGTATCTTCTTTAAGATAGTCGCTACGCTTAAATCTCGATTTAGTAGATATACCGGCGTAGAAGTCGAGAAATCCACCTCACTTGACCCTCGTTGAGCATTTAAGTCGACTTGGACAACCAGAATGATGTCCGAGCCTCGCGAGTTCCCAATCGTAACATACCATGGGCTCGATAACGTAAGGGTTCCTGCTCGCTGAAATTCTCCGTGAGGGAATTCCTGTATTCGTCCTCTAGGCTCCAATCGCAAAACTTGATTATCGACTTGCGCTTCAATCGCCTCTAGTCGAACTTCACCCATTATATCGCCAAGCCGTCGGCGTGACATGGCCAATTCTAAATCGTGGCCAAAAGTGCAAAGTGACAACAATACGTCTTGCGTGCCAATCTTCAACCGGGAGAACAAACCCGTTGGCCCCGAAAACTCTACTCGGTTTCGCTCGTAGTTTTCGAGGCAGTATCCTAAGATTTCCTCTCGCTGATGCAGATTTCGCTCGACTTTAGCAAGTTCCGTCAAAGCTCCGTCGAGAACTTCAAGGGACTTGTCAGCTTGAATTCTGACAAACTGGTTCACTATCCGATCTCCGCAATTGCTCTTTGAACTTTCTCAAGATCGGCTTTCAATGAAGCCTGAGCCTGTTGCATTTCGAGCAAAATTTCATCCGACTCATCTTTCAATGGATCAAGATAGTTCAGCCTTTGTGCCTCCAACAGTATGTTGAACTGTCGAATTCTCCGAGCAATTTCGCGGAGTTTTGGTTCGAGGGGATTCTTATAACTCACCTCCAGTTGGTAGTGAACTATCCCCGCTGGCCAGCTATCAGCGGGGTTAACCTGTCCATAACTGGGCGCTTCGTGATGAGAAAAACTTATCACGATTCTAGGAAGCCCATCGAGTTCATCTGGCAAGTCTAGGCCATGGGTTTCAACATACCTTTTCCAGCAATTTCGAATTGATATGGGCTGGATGGCAATGAATGAGTAAACGTAGCAAAGAGCATGTAAGTTTCCGCCCCATCCGACGCGTCTGTCTCCGAGGCTTTCGAAAAAGTCAGGTAAACTGCTGGTCGCTAGATAGTTTGCAAAAAAGTCTGCGTCTCCAGAGCGTTCAACTTCTTTGATCGACAGTGCATCAAACTGTTCGGTATATTTTTGTACGCCAAGTTTGTACTGCGAATTGAACAATGGCTCTGGTACCAATCTGGCTGCGTCAATCAGCTCTAGCCTAATCTCATCGGAGATATCATGTTCGTTTAGGTATACTTTCAAATTTTCCGTACACACCGGAGATACGTTTCCAGCAATCCCTTTGTCCGAGTACGAGACTCTGAGGATTAAATCGATGTCGACAATGTCTAAATGATCATACTGGAAGAAGGGCACCAGTTTTTCTCGCAGAAATGGAGAAAAATGATGTTCACCCGAGAATATTCGTTTAACTTCAGCAGACATTCAGCCCCACCCCCAAACAAATAATTTTGTTGCGCCCTATGTGTTGAAAATATTCGACAATCTATTTAACGCGTATGGCGCAAACAAAGATGAACCAGATAGGTAATACCATCCTATGTTACTCAGCTCGGCAAGTGGATTTGGGTCATAAAGTATTGAGTAAACAAGGAAATAACCAACCCCGATAGTTGTGGCAGCCAAGCCCTTTGCTCCAACTGCAACAGCGGTTCGACTGAAGCTACCGGGCGACTGACTTTTACCGTTGCTTCCGGCATCGCCGTTTTCTGACTGGCCCTTTTCCGAAAGTGCTTCTGCAAGTAAAGTTGAGCCTGAAGCTCGCGTCTCATTGAGCGTTTTGATTATCGACTTAATTCCAAAGATAGGTGTTGTATTAAGGACCAGGCTCGTCAATATGAATGGCAGTAGTTTAGGAGCAAACATATCGTCCTTCCTACAATAAAGATCAAAGCAACTCCTCATTAGGAGTGGTTAACGAGATGTTAACGATGACTGATAATAATTCAAGCGCAATTTTCGGTAGAGACAGATTATGCTGGCGGTCATATTTTTCCCTTGCGTGTACAAAGCCGGTGGTAGTGTAGTGCATAGAGAAATGTGGCAGGGTAGCCGATGCATCTCTCCAAAGTTCACGTCGATAAAAAAATCTACGCGAATTGCTTGACCTCCAGGACAGTTAAAATCGTTTCGAGCCTTTCTTCCGGCTCTTCTTCCAAGTGCGACATTACGCATGGCCCAAACGTTGATAACTTCAAACTTGAGGTTGAAATTGCAAACCCATCCGTCGTTCCTTTACCAGCTGCGATCCCGCTGTTCGCAAGCGCACTCAGTCTGATGGGAGTGCTAGGCTGGCGCAGGAAGCTCAAGGCTACCGGCACTGCCTGGTAAACGAGCGGGAGACAAGCATACTGGCCGCCATTAGAGGCCGTTTTTGTTTTGCTCGAGCGTCCGATAAGGGTCATACATTCCCGTGAACGCAAAGGCAGCTTTCGGGGGTGGAAACTGTCATCCGTCGGAGAAAGCCCTGAGGTCCCGAATGGGCTCCCTGCTACCCTTTGCTGCAGATGACACGAAGGTCCGCATAGGGCCGAAAGTACCAGTGCGAAACAAATGCACGAGTTTAAAATGGGCGGAAAGAAGACTTTCGTTGCACTTCACTCCGATGTCGTCTAGGCGCAAAGAGCGATCACGCTGACCGTTTTAATATTCGGCCCACCACGGCCTCTTCAGGCCCCGCGGTTGTGTATGATATGCTCAATACAGTTAAAGCTGTGCCGAAGGGCGTTCACTTATGGATTACTCGGCAGAAGTCGAACGCATAAGGCAAGCGTGCCAAACTGTTTTCGCGGCTAATATTGATGTTCAGCCGAGGGCGCTTCAAGCGCTTATGGCGGCTCAACAGAAATTCGACTATCTTAATGCAGAGATTTCGTTTTCTTCAGATTTTGAATGTTTTAAACAAGTTGTTGCTACGTCGCCAGCCTGTGCCGACCTGCTTCTGAAGGAAGGAGTTCCACTTGCGAACTGGCCCATCAATGAACCGATAAATTCAGATTCACAAAAATTTCTCGATCTTCGTGATTATTCAACGTTGCTGGCAGAAATTTTCGTTGCTCGCTTTCCTCTTACACAACCGCTTCAAGATGCTGGTCTGCGCGTCAAGGCGACTGGAATTTTGACTGAAACAGATTTGTTCCTTGGCTGCCTCCAATCCGGACGCTCGAATCTTATTCCCAACGAGACGTCGAAAGCCCTTCTGGGGTCCGTAGGCCTATTGGATGACATCTTTGTTGACGAGCAGGGCGAGGATTTTCTCAACCGCATCGAAACCCACGGCGCTCTAATTCTAGAGGCAGACAAATCTCATGCAGAACAACAATTAATTCTCCACATTGATGATAGCGGCCGCATCCGCGTCCAAGCATTTGGTGCAAATACAATTGGCTTGCTCGATGATGCAGTCGCCAAAAGCGGACCCTTTACATTCCGTGGTGGAGTCATTCAGCATCAATCGGAATCGTGTTTATATGCACCACGAATTTTGGAGGAGTTTGAAGATTTGATAAACTCATCCAGCACGCTTGAGCAGGACTTTCAGGCATTCTTTGAAAGGCAGCCTCAAATCTTGAAAGGCATAGACTACCGAAAGGCCCATGCGCAGCCCATTCTCTTTAAGGACGACGGTGGAAGGCTCATACCAGATTTTTTCCTAGAGAAGATAGATGCTGGTTGGCATACAATTGCTGAACTGAAAATTCCGCGTGACTCTATGGTCATACGTCGCCGTAACCGTGTCTATTTTGCACAGTGGGTCCAAGAAGCGGTCGCGCAACTACAATTTTATCGGGAATGGTTCGAGAGTCCAGCAAACCGCTCAAGGTTTGAGGAGCAGCAAGGCCTGAAGAGCCGAGTGTATCGGCCCAAAATGGTTCTTATCGCTGGTCGTTCTCACCATTTTATCGATGATATCGAGCGCATTCGACTCTTGTCGAACCAAGATCACGACCTCAGCATATGGACTTATGACGATGTCCTCAATCGTGTGAAACGATATCAGTCATTTATGCGCGGTGAATGACCGTAACCGGTCAAATTCGGAATGCTCAACGTCACAGCGCTGCGTCGTCACTACATCCAACTTAGATCGCAAACGAATTTACTGTCGGATAACCCTTCAGCTCAACCGTTTTATCCCGACCAATTCTAAGAAATCATCGCGCGGCAATTCGGATATTGCCTGAACCTCATCTGCCGAGAGATGAAGGGGCATCTGGTCCGGACCGCCTTCAACAACCTCTCGAAACCCAAACTTTCCGGCCATGGCGACCAGCTTCATCCGTCGTCGCGCAACGTCTTTACCCCAATAGTCTTTCACCCGCTGCTCGGCGTCATCTAACTGCGCAAAATCACTCTTGAGCGCATCTATGAAGACAACCTTAGCGTCAGCTTGATTGACGATAGATTTGTCTACGGCGGAGACCACGCGATGAAGTACCGAGATCAAGGACGAGACTTCTTTCAGCGTTGGCGAGCCGTTCGCATTATAGTTTTTAATCATGCGATCGACAATTAGGTGGGAATGGTTCTCATAAAAGTAATCTGCATTGTTGTTTAACTCGGACAAAATCGCATTCGAGACGCGCCCCGACGACCGGCCATGTACGTGCCTGTTGCGCCAAGAAATAAGGAAATGTATCGCGTCTCTGTACTGCGGCAGTACACCGCTGGCCAATTCGAGCAATGTAGAAAACCGCATAGGCATACTTGGTCGCTTACGGCGTCCGAAATGCCTAGCAGTGAAGTCTCTTAAATTGCGTTCAAGTTCATCATGAGAGTTGGTCAATGCGACGATGTTATCGGCCAACTGAGTCACCATACTTGGCAGCAAAGACTGAACCTCGGTTACATCTGTCTGGAATTCGTTGGCTAAAATGGAAGCCTTAGCTTGATTGGTGATCCAGGTGCCCGACAACGCCAAATCGCTCATATAAGTGTCAAGCGCATCGACAACATAAACCATTACCGCACTAGTCGCATAGCCTCTCGCCCATTCGGCCGCAGATTTGACGTCCTTTGGATTCCAATAAACGGCCAAATCTGCCGGTTTAGTTGCAGTGCCTGCCTTAACCGCTTCCAAGCCAACTACTATAGTATTCAGGCGAGAATTCGCGAAGCCTGCCCGGTCTCGAAATCGCTTTGCAGCGGGCGTACGCTCTACCCAGATACCGTTCATTGCACCCCTGCCGATCTATAGTGCGGGTCGGAGTCGAACCGACGTCCCTACTAATGATT
>TARA_R110000850_G_scaffold28106_6_pt1 | contig 15564 bp, 2 predicted proteins | sample TARA_R110000850 | Tara Oceans TARA_R110000850 (sample SAMEA4397586) | marine metagenome | biome: Polar Biome; feature: [SRF] surface water layer (ENVO:00010504); material: water (ENVO:00002006), including particulate matter (ENVO:01000060) such as... | depth 5 m | reverse complement strand
CCCGATATTGACGGTCTTTCCTTGAGCCATTCCATACATCAAAGCAATCTTTGCGCCATCATCTGTGGACCCGTCACCAACTGCACCAAAATGTTTGGGTGTCACGTCTCCGTATGGGGCAACATTAGCCACGCTGAGATCACTACATGCCGTACCGCCTGTTTCGTTAACATAAGAGCGCCCATCCATCCAGAACACTTTACCTAGACCCATAGCCGCGCCCAAAGTAGCGTTTGCTGTATTACGCACACTGTCATGACCGATGAGTGCGCCTGTTGCTGCGACCGTTCCGGTTACAGTAACGCCGCCAGCCTCAGTCGTCAGCTTCGCAACGCCGTAGTGATACATCGACGCTGCGCCAGTCGAGCCGTCTGCTTCAAAGTATCTTGTAACCCCGCCTGCACCATCATCTGCCAGAATACGGACGAACTCATCTGTCGCGTTATTGCGAATTAAAAGAAGGCCGGTGTTGTTGTCTATGAAAGTGTTCGTGCCGTTATGATGGATTGCCAGATCATTAGATGCGCCAATGTTGAGCGCATCGATGTCCCCCAAGCTAAGGTCGCCAGTCACATCAACTCCACCCGCCTTGGTCGCCAGCTTCAATGTGCCATAGTGCTTCAATTGCACTTCGCCTGCCGAACCATCCAACGTAATATAGTTCGCGTTTCCGCCAGACCCGTTGTCAGCTTGTAGCTGGATAGTGCCGTCTGTGAACGTGTTTCGTATCCACAGATTTGACGCCTCTGCCGTTATCAAAGCAATGGTGCCCGTTACATATATATCAAGCTCGTTAGCACCAAATCGCGCACGGTTGGTGCCGTAGTTTATAGCACCCGTCATAGTTCCACCAGCAAGCGGAAGAAGTCCTGTCAGAGCAGAGCCGTCACCAGTAAAATCTGTTGCTGCAACCGTTCCGGTTACATTCAGCACGCTGCCTACATATGTTAATGCCGACGTACCAATTACTTCTGAATCGTCTTGCCAAATTGCAATTTGATTTATGGCGGCGGCGCCATCACTAATAACTGCGAAATTGGTAGCGGCTATTTGCCATACGGCGGCAGTAGCGGTATTGTCTGCGCAAATGTAAATAATACCAGATACGCTGTCTACCCAAAGGTCGCCAATTCCAAATGACCCGTTACCAGCAGTGTCACTAATGTCGTCACCTGCTACAGGTGGAATTGCTGCTGATGTATATCTAAACGGAACGCTATCTGCCAAGTTAATTAACTCACTACGCAAATCAGCTGGTGAAATTTCGCCTGATGTATTGTCCGGCAAGTTTGTGGCAATGGTCCCTAAAAGGGCGTTTCTATTGGTTTCAGTCATTGACTTTCCTTATGTTTTACTGTATTTAGCAACATACTGCTTGGTTATTCTTTAGGCTATAGGCTATAGCCGCGTTGACTGTGGTCCACGCAAGGGATTTATTAAGCGCCGCGCCTCGGTCGCTGTTTTCGATTAGTGTCATCAAGTTAACCCTTTACAAAATACCGCCAGCCGTTGCGTACACTTCGCACGTTTCGATTGTGATCGTATCGCCGACCGCCGCGTCTATCCCGAACGAGAAGGCGGGCGTAGTGTCAGCGCCAGCCCCTGCCGTTTCAGCAGACCGCTTTAGCGCAGTCGCGGCATCAGTGTTAAACCTGATATTGTAAAGTTGGGCATCGGTGGCTGTCAGGTTCATGACCCCATCGAACTGCCAAAGATCGTCGGCTATAGCGATAGTGTGGGTAGTCACGAACGTAGACGCACCAACTCTGAGATAAAGTGTTGCCGCCGCAGTCGCGCCTATCTTTGTCCCTGACAGTTTGACGCGGATCATTCCCTCGCCACGGTCATTCAACGCCTTGAACGCGTATTGTCCTTCTGGATCATAGAGGTCTTGAACCTCGGCCCCTGTACCCGCATGGCTTACACCTACTGCCGACGTGTGGAACGTCTGGAAACCCGCAGGGCTTGCAAAAGTCTTTGCATCGTCCCAACGCACTGTGCCATCAGTAGACCGGACACGCATGTTTGTTAGGTCGCCCGCGTCTGTGATGATTGTGTTGTCTGCAGCGCTTGCTACTTCAAACTCGATGACCCCATCACCTTCGCACCAGACAGAACCAGTGCCAGAAATCCAACCCGCGCCAGCAGGCAGCTTGAACACTAGACGCCCGCGCACAATCAACTCGCAGTTTGTGCCAAGCGCCATTGCATTAACCGTACCAGCCGCCGCATCTGTTGCGTCGATAACGACAGTGCCTTCGATGATAACCTGCGCCTTTGGGAAAGCACCCGTCAAAAGAGCGTTGGTCGCTTCAATCTCAATGCAGCCTGTCCGTGCGTGAACTACCCCACCAGCGATAGAGGTAAACTCTTGATATCCTGACACTGTGACCACGCCGCCTAGGTTAAAGATAGCGCAGTGGTCTTGGCTGACAAACTTGCTGTTACCAAACAATTCGACATCAGCATGTGAGCCCTCGAAAGGAACTTCTACACACTCGATATCAAGATCACCTGCGCGTCCCGAAGTCATGTCACCAAGCGTTTTTCCCGCCGTGTAGAAATCGTCATCAGCATCGCCGCTGTTGTATTCGGTGAAGTATTTAACGCCCTCGCCTGCCCCGCGTGATGTGTGGTTTACGCAGGTGACATCGCGCCCACGGAACGCCGAAGATGTTTCACCAGCCCCCGTAGAGTAGTTATCACGGAATGTCGCGCTTTCGGTTGAGTGGTGCGTGTCCCAATGTGCGTTATCGCCGCCTGTCGCATGACCGCCGATGACCTGCGCACCCCGAACCCGTCCGATAGACATGATGGGTTGCGCAGAGCTTTCATCTGCCTGCTCATTATTGACAGACGACGTGTAAATGTGCCGCGCATCGTGGCCATGTAGTCCTGTGACTTTTGTATTCTCACTACCGTCAGCAACAAGGTAGCCATACTGCCCACTAGCAGTGTCGTTTTCGAGGTTCTTGCCGCCTACTTGATTTACAATAGCTCCATAGTTTCCGTTAACACGTAGACCGAAGCCGTAGGTTCTATCGAAGAACGGACGCTCAATCAGCGGTGAAACAAATCCTGTAACTCTGACTGCGCCCTTGGCCCAAGTTGCCTCCTGCCCTTCCTCATAACCATACGTGCCGCCGATCAATTCAAACTTCTCGTCGTTGTCTCCGTAGACGACACGAGCGTTCATGGTGGTGGTGTATGGATCAACATCAGCCTCATCGCCTGCCGTGCTAGTTGGGCTGATGCCTCGTGTGATAACCAATGCCCTGTCGAGAACGATGTTGGTTGTTGTGGAGCCAGAGCCTACAACGAAGAACTCACCTGTGCGATACTGCTCAGTTTCGCTTCCACTGTCCCTGTTCTTCGGGTCAACCGCATCGGAAACGATTTTCATGATGTAGCCAGCACGAGGTGCAACAGGCAATGGCGCACCCGTCAAATCAATCGCCAGATCGCCCGCCGTGTAGTTTGCTGCAATATCATAAGGGCCAAAAAGCGTGGCTGTCCAATCCATAATGACGTTGTTAGATGTCTGGAACAAACGAGCCGAACCCATATTAATGTTAAGAGCGCCGCTACCCGACAACTCACCGTTGATACGGTAGACCGCACTGCCTTCCGCACTCAGCTTGCGCCCGTCAACAGCGGCCATCCAATCCAGCGCAGCTTGAAGCGCTACCGTATCGTCTGTACCTGATGTCAGTGTGCCAGTAGCAGAGATGATCGCATCCCCAAGCGCACCAAAGTGGTAATACGAGCCAACCCCATCTGGCGACCATTTGCGTGCGCCCGCTGTTGTCATCGCCGTTCCGCTGGCGTCTTCTACAAATGCAACCGTGTCGCCGTCCGGCGTGTAAACCAAAATACGGTTTACTTGCGGTGGTACTGTTGCTGCAATCGCAGTAGCACGGTCAGCATATGGTGTCAGGCCAGATACAATGTCATTTTCAATATCAGCAATAACTTTTTGGACGTTCTTGACACTTCCGCCTTCGCGTGTTGTTACCAATCCTGGGCCAATTCCGCTACCAGTTTCGGTTGCAGAATCATTTGCTATTGACCCAAGCACTGTTACATCTTGATCAGCCAAATTAAGCAATGTAACCAGATCGTTAATCGTGTTTACTACCATGTCGTTATCCTATACGTTTATATTATTTATCGATATTGACATATACGTCATGCCCATTCTACTTCCATCAATTCAATCAATTCTTCCAGTTCTAACTGGAATGAAGCAATAGCATCAGATGACTCTTGTTGTGCCAACCACTGCGCATGTTGTATATTGCCATATGGATTGATTGTACCAAACCCATTACTACGTATGGTAATTCCATTTGGATTTTGGTTGGTTGACGGTACATAGAAACCGCTGGTTTGTGACATCAAAGTATCACCAACTTCATTCCAAGCTGGTGACAGGTCACTTGTTTCGCCGGTGGTTGTTGAACCGTAATCACTTAGTGTTGTATTTTCAACCAATGCATAATTTGTTTCATCTTCAATGATATCCGCAAAGCTGTGACTGCGTGCAAGTGTTCCTTGTGTACCACGTGTAACACCTGTTAAGAATTCAACGCCGCCGAAGCCTTCACTGAATCCACTGCTAAAGCCACTGATAATAGTTGCTATACCAAGTGCAGTTTCTGCGTCAAGCACTGTCTTGCCAGTGAACGTAATGCGCTCGCCATTGATCCAAATTGCACCGATGTCTGCTGCCAGTTCACCATCACCAGTATTTAGGTATGGTATAACTGTACTTGTTGAACTAATGTTACTGCCCAATAGCACTTTGTTTGCATCTACAATTTGACTTGAATAGTTAGACTTATCTGTGCCAACGTGCAATCGGAATGAACGTGTAGTTTCTTCATTAACTGTACTGTCATCTGGATTAGTTTGTACACGGATTTCAACTGTATCAAGGCTGGCAAGATTGTATTCATCATCTGCAACCTTACGCACAATTGCGTCGCTCATCTTACTATGAAACGGTTTAACTGTGCCCACGTAATCAAAAAAGTCATCTACATTTTCTGTAAAGTAACGATTGTATTGCTTTTCCAGAGTGTCTTCTGCAATCAATTTAAAATAGCTGCTCTTAAAGAACCAATCAACTTCATCTTGTTCATGAAGAACATGTTTAGCCATATGGAACCATAGGTCTGAATACAAGCTTCTGCGTTCGTCAATCCAAATGCTATTGTAGAAGCTATCAAAAATTTCTACCATAACAGCGCTTGCGTCCTTGTCCCATTGATCAGTATCAAATCCTACAATATCCCAACCATTATCACTTTGGTCATTGTCCCAAATTAGATCGTTAAACTTGATCGTTGCTTTTTCTTTGTAGATTAGATTCCACTGTGCGCCTTCATATTTCCATACACTACGACGTTCACGACTGTCTGTATCCACGCTACGTTCTACCTGTGCAATGTCACCTTCAGTTGGCGACAGGGCTGCAAGGTCAGTGTAGAATTCAACAAAATAATCTCCAACACCGCGTGCAAATGCAAATCCGTCTTGTGACCAATCTACAAAATGCCAGTATTCAGTTATGTCGTATTCCAAATCACCAACAAAGAATGACCGTTCGAATTCTTCCTGCCAAGGTATGTCGCTATTGACAATATTGATATTACTGAATTGATCGTTAATCTTGTCAACTACAACCTTACGTGCTGACGCAATTGATTTGAACCATGTTTGGTGTGGACGTGTCTCTAACCCATAACGAACTGATGGGTGCAACGTAAGGTCAGGAATGCTTTGCGGCTCATTAAACCGTGCAATGTCAATACCATTGTAGTCGCCATCAGGATTGTCTTCGTTAAGTTCCAGCAATGTCCAGTAATTGTTGTCAGCATCACTATCAGGGTTGTTATTAGTTGACGCGGTGTGGCAACGGAAATATTCAGACAACGCACTCTTTACAATCTGGTCTGGTGAATATGTTGTTCCACTATCCCATACTGCATACTCGTAGTCGTTTGTATTCTGCGTAAAGCCAGCCAAACTATCACGTAGGCTAATATGTAGCCATTCAGGCATAATTAGACTGGGGTCGTTTTCAGCCAACAATGCAAATTCTTGGTGGTAATCACTTGCATTGACATCAAAGTTCACTTGCATTACAAGATCACTATATCCACTGGATTTTGCCAAGCTGCTGATTAGCATTGTATTTTCGCCAGTTGCTGCAATCCAGTCTACCTGTTGAGTAGTTGGATCAATTACAATATCTGCTAGCTGTAACACACTATATTCACGTTCAAGTGTTGGTGTCGTAGTCTTGTCGCTAACCCAAAAGTAATAATATGTTTCAATTTGATTTGTATTACGATTAAGCTCTAGTTCTTCACACCAGTTGTATTGCAACTCGCCATACTGGTCAGCAAATGCGTAAGGCACACCTGTTAATTCTGTGCCGTCAATAACTGTGCCGCCTTGCACCGCTGACATATATTCGTCAGGTGTGACTGGGCTCTTTGTCCATTCGTAAATGTCAATGCTACCAGTTGGGAATAATTGTCCCCATTGTTCTTGACGATATTCAGGAGTGCTTTGGTCATAATTCAAGTAGATGGCATTACGTAAATCCCACCATACAGTACCAACCTGGAATTGGCCCCATGCATTTTCGTCACGGGTCTCGAGGTCTGGGTCAGTAGAGTTGTTGTAATATGCGTAATCAACATCAGAGCGCAGGTCAATCTCAATATCAGCAATACCAGGAATGATGCCTTTTAGCGGGTCAAACACTTCAAAACGTATAACAGTTTCGCCGTCGGTATCGCTGTAAAGCACACCATTCTTAATCTTACTGTTATCAGTCTTTCCATTCTCTTCGCGGACCAAGGTCAAGCCTGCTGCATTGTCGGTTCTGCCAACAGTGTATACCGCTCCGTACCCAAGACCGTCGCTGTTATCATCTAATATTTCATCAATATATACATAATCACCAGTGCGCAGACCCAACGATCCTTGCACATATGTATCGTCAATTAGCGCTGCTTCTGCAACGTCGGTATTCGGGAAACGGACTGAACGGATTGGAAGCACTTTGCCAGCAAAACCTTTCTGTTGAATGTACCTATCAATAAAGAAACTATTGTCGCCTGCAACTGCGGTGACACGGTGAATGCCATCTACATTAGGAATACATGTTGAATTTACAATAAGTACATAATCGCCTGCCGAAAGGGTGTGTGGATTGTCAGTTTTTACAAGTGCATCGTCACCACTTTCATTACCTACACATATTTCAAGAACACCAATTTGGAAATCTAGGGTTTGATATACGTCATAACGATTGGTTGTGCTGCTGGCTGTTGATGCGTTTGATCCAATATTATCAATTGTCCACACGTTGAAGTGTGCTGGATCCAAGGTAACAGTCCAATCGCTTGCATTGAATACATTCTGTACTGTATCTGTACGGCTGTCGTATTCATTTGCAGTAATACCCAATTCAGCGTTGGCAGTGCCAGCACCAATTGTTAACGTAGTGTTGCTGTATGTAAGTATCAACGCTCCTTCGACTTGGCTGGCAATTAAGTCAGCAATTGCTGCACTGTTGATCTGCGTCACAATATCACCAATTAACAAGTCAACAGGTACAGTAGTTGTGTTTGTATTTGCGAGGACTGTACCTGCATTAACTCCAAGATCATTATTTGCTGAACTGTTGCCAATTATTAATGATTGATTTGTGCTAGTAAGGCGCAGACGGTTACTAATTGCTTGCGCACTTACGCCTGTAATGCTAGCATTATTGATCGCCGTTACAGCTTCTGCCAATGTCAAGTTAACTGGTCCAGTTACAGTTGAACCTTGGGTAGCAACATCATTATCTGCAGATGTAAACCCTAGGTTTGCATCAGTTGATACGCCCAAACGGTAACCAGATTGGTTATTTGTTCGTCTCAAGTTGATCCGATTGCCAGTCAGTGACACTGTAATGCCAGCTGGAGCGCCTGCTAACGCAAGAGCATCTGTAATCTTTGACCCAATTGAAACAAGGGTGTCAGTAACATAATCAGATGGATTGGTAACCGTGATTTCGGTTCCGCTGACAATGTCCGATGTGCCGTTGCTTTCAACAAATGCTCTGAAATTCTGCAAGTTTGCATTTGCATCAGTTGCAGTAATATTGAAGTCAAGTAAATTGTTAACTATTAGAACATCGTCATCAAACGTTGTGGCATTATTATAGCTACCACGTCCAAGTACCATTGTTGCTTCGGTTTCAGTATGTGTGCCTGACAACGCTGTCAACAAGTCCAAGTCTAATTGAATCAGCACTCGCGCATCAGCTTCCCAAGCTGCGCCAATATTAGCAGCAACTTCATCGCCCACATATTCTGGATTAATGTAAAAATCTGGATTAGTGGTTGCATCGTAATAAGCGGCAAGCCATGTTCCCCACGCTGCTGAACTATTCGCTGCAATGTATGATTGACGCAATGCATCAAGTGCTAATAGGCGGTCAGATGTTTCACCTAATGGGTCTGCTAACGTTGTTGCGTCAAACACATTGAACCAAATTTGCTGCATAGTTAATGTTGGTGACAATTCGTCGAACGCCACTGTTGTAGTTGACAATGGAGTAGTAGCATTGTTTGCATATTTAACTGTCAATTCACGGCTTGCGCTGTTCACAATTGTTGGATTAGTAACGTTGCCTTCAATTTCAATATCATTATATGTTGTTGTTGTTTCGGTCTTAATAAAGTTGACATTGATGTTATTCAATGTTAATGTATCACCGCTGGGTACAGTAGGATTAGTAACTGTACCGTTAACTTCAATACCGTCATATGTAATGTTGCTACTGTTTTTAGCAAAGGTGACAGTTTCGCCATTAGCAATAAATGTCAAGCCATTAGCAACCTGTGGAAATACTTGTGTGCCTCGCACAACAATGTCATCCTGTGTATTAGTTATGCCAGTCGTTGCAATTGCCAATGTGTACACTTTACCAAATCTACGGATACGATCACCCTGCAGGTATGCTGACGTTTCACTCCAATTTGGAATAAACGCATATTCCTGTGTTGGATTATAAATGTCACCAATATTGTCAATTGATCCTAGAAAATAATCAATCTCAGTAACAATTGGAAGTCCGGCGTTACGAGTAAATGTTTGGTATTGGTTAAGAGTAGCAATACTTGTATTGTTCAAACGTAACACATCAAACACATCAAACGGTGTAGCATATTCGCCACTTATAGCGTCTGGTGATCCTTTGTGTAAATCTACAATTAAATCTTCTTGACGATCACTTACAAAGCTATCGTTAAAGCGGAAGTGCTGCGGGTCAGTTTTAATTTTGTTGGAGTCAATAGCAAATTGCAATGGGTTACGTTCTGAAACGTCACCAAAGTCGCCTAGGCGGACCATCCACTCTTCATACAATTCATGTTCAAATGCTGTACCAAAGATGTTTTTATTTCTTGCCATAGCTGCAATTGCAGTTGACGTACCTTTATACTTACGCTGACCTTTTTCAAAGTTGTAAGCACTCTTGTCACTAATAAACATATTGGTCATGTATGTTGGCTTTGAATAACCAACGTTGTATCCAATTGTTTGTCGTGTAAGACGCTCAAGCGCTTTGCTTTCAGCAGTTACCCAATCTTGTTCTAATTCACGCACACTGCTTTCAATGTTAAGTACAAGTCCACGGTCCTGGACAATATAACCCGGTGCTTCAATACGTCCATTCCAATTGCGCGTGCGCTCGCCCACTAGGCGGACACGATTTTGTCCAACACCAATTTCTGGTTGGTAAATTGGGTCATTGAATGTTGTAGTATTTTGTATAGTGATGATATGTTCAAATTCGATTACTTTAACGCCAATTCCGTAAATACGGTCTGTGCTGTCTTTAAGACCAATTTCTGTCTTTGTTTCATCACGCAATACAAGCATTTCAGACCGGCGGATCTGTTTGAAGTCACTGTCTAGGACGTTGGCAATGCCATCATAATTAACGTCAATTGTCTGTAATACACCTCGGTCGCCTTGTTCGTAATGTAATGTTGATTCAATTCCGTTTACATAGAATGGTTCAGTTTCTGCGCTGTCAAGTGTCCATGCAATTGCTTGTTTGGCATCGTCTTCCCATGCAGTGAATACATCAAATCCAATACTTTCGTAATATTTGCCAAGACCTAATAGGAATTGGTACAATTCTTGGCGCTTGGTAAATGTGCTGCGGTATGGAATTCGTGCAATTTCATTGCGCCAATTAAGATGCTTGACAACGTCGTTATTACCAACTGCTATACTTACTGCATTACCCGCAGTGCTTGGTTGCAGGTATCTAAAGAATTCGCTATCCAAGTCATAACCAGTAACTCTATAACTAGAATCATCTAATTTTTCAATCTTGACACCTGAATAGAATGCTGTTTTAATTGGCGCATTGCGGTCCATTAAGATACTATAACTACTGTCTGGAATTTTAATGTCGCCACTTGCAAAATCACCATCAAGTTCGATTGACATAATACGTTTATCTGTATATCCGCCAACATGCAACATGTAATTTAGCTCTAGATTTTCCAGGCGTGTCGCAAGCTTGTTAGTGTAAACGTCAATTTGACGGTATTCTTCTGCTGGTAACGTGTTGAATCCAAGATGTGTGACTACAAAGTCAAAATCCAAAATGTATTCAAGTTCTGCCCCTGCGCTGGCAAGGCTGCCGGTAAGTGTAACGTCTGGAGAATTAATAAATCCTCTGCCTGGATCTTGCACTGCCACGCCAACCACGTTGCCTGCATTAGTATATGCAATAACTGATGGGTTGCCGTAACATGTATTGTTTGGTGTAAACGCTATGTCTAATTCTGTATAGCCGGTGCCCGGCGCAACAACTTTAATTTTACTGATAATACCGTCAGTAATTTGTTGATTGTGCATTTCAGTTGTGTGCTGACGCTGACACGTGTCAGGATCAATCCATTGTTCTTGTGTTACGTTGCGGTTTCTATTCCAATTAGCTAATTGCCAGAAAGTTTCATGTGTGCGGTATGGTTTGAGCTGCAAGAATACTTCCGCAAGAGCAAACAAATATTCACTACTACTGCGCCATAAGTTTTCAGTATCGCCCCAGTCACCAAACACATAGCTCTTGGCTGCTGGTGTTTGGTCAGGACGAGCAACAACTCTTGCGTTCAACGGTCCGTTCAATGTTGCAAGTCCGTCACTTGATACCAAGTCTTGATTTAACCAATCATAATTTGGGCGAGCGAATCGCATATCTACATAGTCTGGTGTACTTGCGTTTCCGGTTTTACCATACAATAATGCAAGGTTCAACGCATTGCGCCTTGCACCCGCTGTCCATGAATAGGTTGCGTCCCACCAAGTTGGTTTAACGCCGTGGCCCAGCATCTCCCAAGGATGGGATTGTGGACGATATGTGCCAAAGGTGTAAACGTAAAGCCCGCGCCATGTACCAAGATATGGAAAAACTGATGAGTAATTCCATGTAAAGTCGTCGTTGTAATCATATACACGTTCGTCAATTACATCTACGTTATTACGGACTGCCCAACGATTAAACCAATCATCAAGTCTGGTATTAACGTCGCCAACAGTATATGAAAATTCACGGTGTGGATTCGGATATAAATCTGCCATGTCAGCAATGACGCCATCACCAACAAAATGCGCATCGACAAGGTTGTTGAAAATACGAAGTTCAAAATCCCATAAAGCTGCACCAACAACATCAAATCCAGTATCATCCATGTCAATTATATTTGTACCAGTAATAATGTGGCGTGATCCGTCGTGTCCAATTAGTTCATTGCCTACAACTTCTACTTGTGTAGGATTAAAGAAACCTAATTTAACTGCGCTGAATGGTACGTTACTGACTTGCTTGTAATCATACCAACGTATAGTCACAACATCACCAGTACCAACCGCGGTTGTTAATTCAACATTTGGTCCTTCAACTACATACTCAATGTCTTTAACAAGCGGGCGTTCGACAATTTTGCCTTCTGCTGTTACAAATTCCTCAACATAAACTTGTACGTGGTTTTGTGTGTCACCATAACGATTAATTACCTCTGGCAATGCAAATGATGTGGTATCAGTTGTTACATTGTATGTTGCGGTGCGGGCTTGCTTGTAGTATAGCATGTCACTATGTGCATATTTGAAAGTATCATTCTTGCCAAGGTTAATGTCGCTCAACGCACGGTCAACCAGGTCACGCACATTGCTCCAGCTTTCTGTTCTCCATAGCTGCGCCACTTTGTTGCCAAATGTCTTCTTGAAGTTCGCATAATCAAGTGCGAAGCTTTTTAGGGCGCGGATCGGATTAATGTCTTCTTGGTCCATTAGGTGCTGTACATTCTTTGTGCGGAAACGTTGTTGACGGATTAAACCGTCAAATGTGTTTAGGCGAAATGTATCGTGGTAATTGTTAAGTCCGGCAGTGTTACCAGTAAATCCTGGCATAGCCGCCATTTGTCGTGTCAAGTGATTAATAAGATCATCGTATCCCACATCCGTGAATGCATCATTGTCACTGTTATAAAAGTGAACTGGTGCAACATCGTATACAGCGTTCACAAGATCAGTGTTAGCAATATATTGCAGCTCAATCACGTCATCTGTAACGCAACCGCTAACTGTAATTTCGGCAGCGGCCTGTGTAAAGTCTTGGTCCTTAATTAAACGCTGACCATTTTTTACAATTGAGTAACGGTCATGGTTGTTATTGTTAATGAAGATCTCACCAAATTGTGTAGGGTCATTGCGGTTTTCATAGATAATACGGTCGTATACATAGTCGCCGTCGATGTTTAGTGTATACGCAGTGCCTTCAACCTGGGTCAACACAATGTGACCATCAAAGACTTCAATATCGCCACCTGATGTCCAAGGTGAATAGTTTGCACTATCAGTGCCTGTCAATATTATAGTTGTGCTGTTGGGCACTGTAATAGAATGTGTAGTACCGTTTAATTCTGTAGTACCAACAATGTTAGTAAATCTCACATCATCGCCACCTTTAAGGTCGCTTGTTGATGCAACTGTAATCTCCACTGGGGCATTGCCTGCCAATGTGATGCCAGTAACTGACAATGATGGTACACGTATTGGTGCAACAAATTGGATTGGCGCAGTGCTATTTGCAATTAACAGGTTGACAGTGTAATCAACGCCTGACTGCCAAACAAAATCTGGGTTTGCATAACCGATTGGTGTAAAATCAATGTAACTGTGGTCATGCCATTGGTATGCGCCATCCTCATATGATATTGTAAATTCTGTTGGTTGTGAAAAATCAGTTGTACCAAGATCAAATACAATGTCAGCAGCGTCAGCAGCTACCTGCGTCTGGATAACTGGCACACGTTGACCGCCTCGGATGTTGCTCCATCCATTGTAATGTTCATCATTTACCCAATCTTTCCAGTAATACAATCCAAGAATTTCATGATTGTCATTGTCAACGACATCTTCGTTGTACCGAGTATTGCTTAGTGTCCATTCAAATCTGTAATTATTGAAGGATCCTTGATCAGTAAATGTTGGTGTAAATCCTAGCTCGCGGTCAAACGCACCAGTAGCGTTCTCTTTGTAACCAAAGATTTTATCGCCTGCAAAATCAGGAGCGTCAAAATCATTTAGCGCAATTAATTCGTCATTGTAAAGCTTAAACAGTGGCGCGTCGCCACGGGTCTCTTTGGTTTGTGCCAAGGACCAAGTGTTACCGTCGAAGCAATAAATTTCACCTTTTTCAGTACCTTTGGCAACAATAACATAATCATCTGCAACGAAGGGGTCAAAAACTGCTGGTGAAATAGTAATGTTGGTGCCGACACCACTTACTATGTATGCATTATTAGCTGTGGCTGTTTGCACGCCGCGACTAAAGGCTGCACTATAGCTTGGTCCATACGCGCCGCCACTGGATGCGCCGCTGTCAAAATTAGTGTCAAAATCTGAGTTAAATTCCACAATATCAATGCCACCAGGATCGTTATTAGATACAAGAATGATGTCATCATTCTGCAATTCATTTTCTGGATCAATATTGTACGTTGCAACACCGCCGAGAATGTCTGTAATTTGTTCTATACTAACGGCATAGTCTACAGTATCAATATAATTATTGCAAGTATTGAATAGTTCCATGTTTGCCTGGAATTCAATAATTGGTCTATTTGCGCGAGTGCGAGTGTTAAGAAATGCTTCTATCTCTAGATCGTTGTATGCCGCTGCAATACGCAATGCGTGAATGCTAAACCATTTGTTTGATCGTGCCCAAGGATTCTTGTCTTGTGCGAAACGTTCCATAACAATATAGCTTTTATTAAGACTAAGGTCTTCACGAGTGGTTGTTGTACTAACACTGTAATCTTCAAATGCCGCACTGCCGTCCCATGGCGTAGTGTCGTAATCAATTGTGTCATATCCTTCACGTGGTTCAATTTCATAAGGCGTAATTGTTGGGAAGGTTGTTTTGCCGGCAGCATTTACTTGCTCAATTAACTTAATACCATGTCTACCGCCTACGTTTTCTACATAGTAAATGGCCTCGGCTTCATAATCACCGCTGGTGCTGCTAACATTATTGCCAGTAAACTGTACACGGATGCCGGACGTAAATACAACACTGCGGTAATTGGTAAGGAGTGCAGTTGTATATTGGCTCAATGCCGTAATATCATCTATATCAATTGGATTATCGGCTGCTGGTTCAATAACGATAAGCGGAATTTGTCCTTCGAGCCAATAGTAATTGCGATAGTTTATAAGCATATCAGAGTTAATTGGCAGATCCAATACATAACCAGGCTCGCTAAACAGACGGTCATGGTTGTCAAGGTCAGCACCTAAACTTTCAATACGATTTAACCAATTGACATAACTAGTAGTCTGCTGTATATCGCCTGACTTGCGGCTTACTACACCAGGTTGGAATTGATAATTTAAACGTTTGTCATCTGTTTCAGGATTAAACAATTCTGAATTAGGATTGTAATTGCGACCGCTTAAACGACCCCAATACGTATCAACAGATTGAGTTGATCCTGAGCTTAACAGTTGGTTTACTGTTGCTCCAAAGAAACGCGTCAATGATTCAGTACGATTAACCTCTGGTAGAAATTCACTATAATCTTGAATATCTTGTGGAAGTTTAACTTCTGAACTCTGTGTGAAGTTTTTTACGTTTGATGGTTTGGCGGAATATTCGTTAGCCATATGATTACCTTAATGCAGTTAGTGAGTCGACAATGTCGATATCTTGTAGTGTTACGTCTGGAATGAATAGTTCATTGCTTTCTGGGATGATTTGGAATAGGTCTCCAAATACACTGTTACTTTGCGTCGGCGTGATAACAATGCTGCTGATTACACCAGGAAGTTGTTGGTGAATGTAAGCACTTAGTTCTGTGAAGTAGAAGGTTTCACCAAAATCCCAATTGTCAATAATAAAGAATTCAGCAATTGCAGTAAGAACTCTTGACTTAATTTCATTACCAGTTAGTGTTGTTCCTGAAACTTTCACAA
>TARA_R110000850_G_scaffold270022_1_pt1 | contig 15596 bp, 7 predicted proteins | sample TARA_R110000850 | Tara Oceans TARA_R110000850 (sample SAMEA4397586) | marine metagenome | biome: Polar Biome; feature: [SRF] surface water layer (ENVO:00010504); material: water (ENVO:00002006), including particulate matter (ENVO:01000060) such as... | depth 5 m | reverse complement strand
CAGTAGGAAGAGAGAGTTAAAAGAGATAGCCTCACATTATACAGATGAAAAGATTACATTATATAATGCGGATGCTATATTAATCACAATGTATGGACTATTTGATAAACATGAAGGGGATGAAAATGGAAGAGTATAATATTCTACAAACAACAATACAGGCTAATTTAGATGTAATGAAAATGTGTGACACAAGTAACGATGAAAGAAAAGATATAATATTGTTATCAATAATGAAGGAATTAAAAATACTATGTGAAAATATAATACCAATATTTGAGGAAAAAATAAAATCAGATTTAAAAGATTAGCATATTCCCTTTGTTGATTAATTACTATATGCTAAAAGATGGAAGGCTGGTTTTTATGTTAACCGGCCTTCTTCCAACATTCTCAAACTACTTTCAACTCCACTTGGTAAAATCTTTTTACGAGCTTTCTTATATGTTTTTTGTATTTTGCCAGCTTCTTTAGTAGGATACAGCCCAAGTTCTTGTTGGACAGCCCATCCTATTTTACCTTGACTAATTTGCGGTATATGTCTCTCGACCATTCTACCAGCAAATCCATTTAACAATCTTAATTTTTTACTTAAATCTGTGCTTTGACTGTTTAAATCATATTCTTGCATACCAGTAATAATGGACAATAAAGAATCTTCATCCAAATTAATTACATCTAACATCATTCCTATATCAATTATATCAGATGCTAACGGGCCTCCAAACGTGGAAAGAATGGGCCCCTTACCATAAAAGGCTTTTTTTATTTCATCGTCATCACCAGTCATAATTGTAGCAAGTTGTTTAATTCTATTAGCCGAATCATGTTCAACAAGGTTACCAAAATTTAAACCAGTAATTGCAGACGCTATAACAGGAGCTAAAAAATAAGCAGCTGCAAGCCTATAGGATTTTTCTAATCCCCTAGCATCTTTACCCGGCATTAAGTTCCCAGCTAGAACATCCTGTTTTGCTTCTTTTAAAATCTTTATATTTCTTTCAAAAAACTCCATACTGTAATGCTGAAATTGAAACATAAATCTACCAACTTTACTTCTAAATGCCTTTGATTTAGCATAATCACCATAATCAAAATGATTTAATATTACCATATTTTTAGCATAATTTGAAGCAATTGATTGCACTTTACCTTCTAATTTTGCCTCTGTAAAACTGGCACCCCATTCTGATTGCCTATCTGCTCTGAATTGAGGATTATTTTTCATCCATTTATACATTTGAGCAAATCCTATTTTAAATGTATGCTTTCTATTTGAATTTTCAGCTGCTCTATGTATAAAAGAAGACTTAGCTGCAATAGCAGATGTAAAGTCTGCAAATTTTTCTAATTTAGATTTTTCTAGTATTTCATATTTACCCTTTGATTCATTCCAAACTCTTAAATTAAACATTGAAGCGGGTGATTGTAACCCAGTTTCTAATAACTGAGGAGCGGCATTATCAAATAAAAGCCCAGCGTCTTTTAATGCACTTTCAATAAACAATTCAGAGCTTACTTCAGCCCCTTTAGATGTTTTAAGATTAATAGATTTTAATTGTTGCTTCATGTTACTAATCTGCACAGGCCCCCATTCAACATAGTCTAATAATCTTTGTGTAAAGTTTCTAGCCGCTGAACGTGGGTTAACTCCAAGCTTGGATATAAATTCAAATCCCAATACAGTTCTCATTAATGCTCTATTTTTTGGGCTTATAGTAGAATCCCCATTAGCTGCCTTAGATAAATCAGTTATATAATCAACCACATTCTGCCCATAACCATTCGCAGAACCCTTTTTTCTATATATTCTTTCTACACCAGACATCGATCTAATAAAGTGAGAATCAACATACGAAGTAAAATTAAATCTATTAACATCGCTTATATAATTATTAACTACATTTAAAAAATGCTTACTATATCCATAATCACCTTCTACCTGCCTACCTTTGGCATGTTCATTTATATCTAAATTCATACTATTTACAATATCTGTAATTGTCTTAGTCTTGTTTTTTAAATAGGGGTTAGCAGCAGTTTGTAAGTCGTCAAGGTGAGGCATCATCTTTTGCATAAACGGAGCACTTAAATCTCTAACGTAATGTGGGAAAAACCCAGCTTCATACTTAGGCATTAACTCGCCTATCATTTTCTTTCTTAATTCAACTAAAGCATCATGTGACCTATCATCACCATTTAATTTCATTCTTTCAGAGATAGAATCTATACGTTGCTCAACACCTTTTCTTAATGTACTATACAGCCCATCCATCATTGAATCATAAGCAATAACAGCTTTATACATTCCAGGTCTATCTTCTAATTTATTCCCATCTCTATCTCTTACAAATTTTGCTATTTCTGAGTCGGTTAATCTCACTCGACCTTTACCCTGTTCTATACTATCCAATAGGTCTTTTGATTTCTTATTGCCTTCCTTAGCTTCTTTCTTTATAGCTCCATATTTAGCTTGAGTGGCTTCTTTTAATCCGACTTCTATCACATGTTGTAAGTCCCCAAAAGACTTTAACTCACCTGAAGTGGTTAATGTATTTATTTCTTTTCGTATTTCCGCATGCCTTGAATCGTTACCGTCATTAATAGCTTTAATTAATTCAGTATCAAGTTTACTTAATTTTTTTTGAGCTGATCTAATACTCATTTTACCAGACAAGCTGTTCAAACCAGCATCTTCTTCAAGAGCGACTACGATTTCTTTAAACCTACTCTTGTCTCGCATTTCATTCTTTCTAAAATGGAAACTTGAATTTTGCATTTCTTTTAGATAGCCTCCAATAATTGGGTCTTTGGCTCCATAATGAGATGTTTGATAAAAAAACTGACCAAACTCATGGTCTAATTTACCGCTATCTATTTTTGTATTTAAATCTTCTAAGGTTTTTTTAAATCCATTTAATCTCCCCTTAGTAAGTATTTCTTGATTTGTATCGTATTTTAAAGTCTCTAAGTCAATTAAAAAATCTCTTTCAGCCAATCTAAAAGCAGCCTCATAAGGACTTTTCATTTGTTTCCTGCTCTTATCTTTTTTAGCCCACTTAGAAATACTATTTAATAATTCTTCATAATGTGGATTTATTATTGCACAATTAATTGATGCCATTGTTATCCCCTTATGGACACTTTCTTGATTCTATTATATCATCTTGCAATCTTCGTAGTTTCTGCTCTCCACTCTCATCTATAGGTGTTCTAATCCTAGCTGTTTCTAAGCTATTAGATAATCCTTTTGCTAGTTTTAAACCATTCATACTATAGGTACCTTTTCTCTCTAAAGTTAACCCTTTCCAAAATCCGTCACCTCCCATTAATGCATACACTGGATTGCTTGTTAATTTAGTAGTCAATTCAGGTGTTAAAGTTCCTTGCTTTAATCCAGAAGTTAATGTAGACTGGGCAATATCTCGAATATCTTTATCCATAGCATTGCGAGAATGCATATATCTTAGTGGGTTAATAACATTATTACCCATCATTAAGTTTTCTAATTCACTCATTTGTTCTAAATATGTATCATACTCTGCTTCCTTACCGGCTGCTTTCATTATATCTCTATAAAAAGTAAACAAATGATCATTCTGTAGTCCAAATCCGTTCTTAACTCTATCAGATGTCTTAGTCCATTGTATTGTTCCAAAATCACCAAATCTTTTTTCAAAATCTGTATGAAAATTAGGCAATCTAATAGAATCATAAACAAGTTTTTTACTCGCTTCGTCTCCAAATTCAAATGCATCTCCAAAGTTTTCAGATACAAGATTCTTCATATGAAATTTTCTTTCATAGAACCTTTCAAACTGGGACTCTACCAATTGAACATATTTTAATGCTGAGTTAGCTGTATTAGCTATGTCTGGGTCTATTGTTTGTTCTCCAAAAGACTTATTACCCATTGCAACTTGAGTAAGAAAGCTTATACCTCTTCTGTACCTACTGGACGGGTCAAACCCTTCCTTAGCCTCAAATGGAACAGCCATTGGTTTACCTTCAAAAATACCAATATTATATTTATTTAAAGATGGTTGCATAAAAGACCATATGAATTTTAATCCATGCTCATTCGCCCCCTTTAACAAAAGCTCACTTTCTATATCGTAATAAGTATTCATATCTGGGAAATTCTCAAGCAACCTCACTTGCTCTGGGCTCAACATAGACTTCCCACCGTATTTTATGACTTCACCAAGATTTTCTTGACTACCATAGAATAATTTTCTATATCTTTTAATAACCTTTATATCTTCTAATCCCTTCTCATTCAATCCAAAACTTTCATCTCCATTTATTAATGGCATAAACCTTTTTATTTGCTCTAGAGTTGAATAATAGATACTACCTTTTTTCATATTTGCTGTATTAACATCTACAAATTTTATACTTTGCAAGTCTTTTGATGACTTTGAAATATTATATTCTTTAGATAGCCATTCTTTTATCTCTAACTCGACTTCACTTTTGAGTTCATTTAATTTTCCAATTGCTATCTCTTTCTTATCCCATTTCTGCTTACCATACTTTACTTGCATAACCTTCTTATTTAAGGACGATATTAAAGAGACTCTTTTATTTATATCAAAAGCTGTTTTTAATACATTATCCCTGAATCTTTCAGATGAATTTTTAAGTTCTGCATTATTGGCTCTTGGGTCTGAAGTATACTCATTATACCAATCATCCATATATCTTTTAACATCACCAGTTAATGTTTCAACTTTTGTTTGATTGAAAATATTAGCATCATGTAATTTCCAAATAGTTCTTTCTACGGGTGAGCCTCTCTGCCCCTTAGCAAATTCTAGAGAGTTATTAACTATAGTATTCATAAACATATTTTCATTCTCAGAAGTGAACCAAAGGTTGTCTCCCTTTGTATTAGTCTTAACTCCAAACAGCTTATCAAACTCGCCACTATTGTGCCATTTGTCGGATTTTTTAGCATTTCTATCTTGCAATCTATTTCTTAGTCTGTAATATAAAGACTTCCTTAATTGACTATTAAAATTAAAAAATCTATCTGCTCCCGCCATAATGTCTTCATACTTTGCCTTTCTTTGTTCACCACTTTTCTCATAAACAGTATTGCCAGTCACTCCTAGAAACTTTCCATATTCAGATAACATTTCTTTTACGACTACTTTATCTAATGAACTAAGGTCATCTTTTTCTACATACTCTTTATCAACCAAATCTATTCTTTTAAATACTCTTACTCTTTTCTTATCTGAATGACCTTTTCTAGATATATCTTGAGCATCCCTAGTAGTCATTTCTCTAGGGTTCATAGACTCTTTTATAGATGGGAATAAGAACCTATCTCTCCATGAATATATATCTTCTGCTATTCTATGATTTAATTCACCTGAGCCATCAATAATATATTGAGTTTCAAGAGCCGCTCTTTGGTAGAAGTTCTTATTATCATAATCCATAATAATTTTATAATTATCACCTTCATATAAAATCTTAGAATCTTTAAACGTCTCCATTCTCGGGTCTTTTGAAGAACCATTATTATTTAATGTAACATCCGCTGCTAAATTCCCTAGATAATTTAACATTCTTGGTACTTTCTGAACGAGACCAATAGACCTTTTATATAAATCTAAATCAGCTGCCATTGTCTCAACAGCTTCATTTTCAAGTGTTGAGTTTAATTCAAAGCTAAAACCAGACTTCTTCATAAACCTTGTGGGGTCGACTCCTTGAACAAAGAACTGCGAAGCTCTCTTAACATGCTCATACATATTGTTTCTTTCTGCAAAAAAGTAATCAGCTTTGTCTGCATCATAATCACCTTCAAACACGTTTACAACATCTAGGCTATTAATCATCATGGCATTACCGTACTCTTCCGCTAAGAAACCTTTCAATCCCATTAAAGCCATATCATTTGGTCTTGTTCTTGGGTTTCTTCTAACGAGGATTCCAACTTGTAAATTTGGTCTTTTATTCTCTATACCCATCTCTGTGATAAGATCGTGTAATTGCCCCAAAGTAATATCTGAATCTAAATATGATTGCCAATCATCAATTTCTTTACCTTTTTTGCCTTTATTTAATATCTTAAATATTTCTTCTGGCTTATAAGTTTCCCCATTGTCAGTAATTCTTAATTGAAAATCTTTAGTTATTAGCTCGGCTATTTTCATATCAGCTTCATGAGCAGGTAGGACTACCTCTCCTCTACTATGCATCTTATTATTCTCATCTACTAATGTTGGTTTTAGTCTTGCTTTAATATCGGATAGAGAAGAAATGGGGGCTTGTATTAAAGGGGCTTGGCCACCATATCTATGTGAATTTTCAGGATCAAATTGGTTCGTAACAGACCTTTTATTATTAATAAGAGGATCAATAAATGAACCATAAATCTTATTTTTAACCATTGATTCATTATAGCTCATAGGATTAGCATCTCTTGATAACCCAGCAAAATAAGACATACCATTTAAATGATTTAATGATTGCTTACCATCCACCATTGAAATAAGAGCATCATCACCAAAAGTATCTAGTATCCATTTTCTAGTTGATATTGGGTCACTAATTATACTTTGCATATTTCTAATACTACGGTTTAGAGGCCCTAAAATCTCACTATTAAAATAATTAGCTGATTCAGTATTGTCTGCATAATTCATATCAGCAGTAGATTTTTTACCAGTTGCAATAATTACATCTTTCTCTGGCTTGACCCCAACGGACTCAATTGATATATCCCTAATCTGATCAATTGGATTTATTAACGTATGACTACTTAGCTTATCCCAAGATACATTATTAATTAATGTCTTATCTAACCCATCGGCCCCTTCTTTGGAATTAAAAGCCTTAGCTCCACTATGGGTTAATAATATATCAACAGACTTATTCTTATTAAAAAATCCATCAAGCTCTTTAGAATAAATAAATAAAGTTTTACCCATTAATAATGGAGACGTTTTACTACCAGATGAGATAACTGGTTTAATCGGATTAAAAGAATCTGGGTTATGCCCAAGCATAGTATGAAGAAATTTTAAAGTATTTCTATTTACATAAGATATACTATCAAAAGCACTAACATCATTATGGGCATCATTAAGTCCCTTATCTAAATCAAATTCTAGTTTTTCAGATTTAATAAATTCTCGTACTTCTTCTTTTACATTAGCACTCAATTTATCATTCCAAGTTACAACACCCCATCCATTTCTTTTGGATCTTTCTCGCAAGACTTCACTTGTTTTTTTGTCCCCAATAGATTCATATGAATCAGCAGCGTCTATTACAAATTCAGAATCAAATTTTACAAACTTTTTAGTATCATATAATTTTGCTCTACCAAATAACTTATCTATCTCAACTTTACCATTTAAGAAGTCTACAAACAGCTGATTGCCATCACTGCCTACTAACATATCTTCTAAATATAATCTTCTTAAAGCAGCTTTATAATCATTCGGGGGGCCGACTCTATTGTTTTTTTCACCAAGATCAAGTGCTTTTTTTATATCTCTTATAGCTCTTTTTGGGCCTGGATTTAATAAGCTTGATTCAGATAAATAAGCCTCAGAAAAAACATCAAATTTTACTTTTAATTTTGGAAGGTCTGCATTCCGTATTGCAATAGGATTAGTATTCGGGGCTATTCTTATAGAAGTCATTCCAACTTCACCATTTACACCTACGATGGGTTGTCCATCTATATTTCTTGAGATACCTAATTCTGCATCAAATTTTGACCTCAAGTCTTTTACTACGGATAAAACTTCATTAGTTAAGTTTTTAGTATCTCCAAAAATATCAATACGTTTCTTTTCTGCTCTACCCCTGTCGGCAGAGAAAACATAAGTATTAATAAATGGGTCTATAATCATGTAGGATATTTCTAGACTTCTAAAAAAATCATCTGCTCTTGTATTTTGCTTGACTTCCTTGCTCTTCTTAATCCTACCGTTCTTCCATTCTATTTTTTCAACTATGGCTTGATTTTTTCTACCACCTATTAAAGAGATTAAGTCTCGGGTAAGGCCAGGCTTAATTTTGTTTTGAATATGGATTTCTTCTCCAGAAAACGGAACCCAATCTGTTTTATCTACATTTTGGACATACAACCTTTGTAAGATGCTATTAATAGCCTGTTTTCTTGATTTTCTATCTTTCCATTTAGTCTCAAAAGTTGAATCTTCAAATATTAAATTTTCCATTATACCATTTTGATGCTCTGGTAAAGTTGCTTGCTTATTATCAAGCCTATATCGAGTAAAGAACTCCTGCATTGTTATGTTCTTCTCATAATCTCCCTCTCCAGAATCAAGCATTTGTCTATCTCTTGCGTTTTTTTCCAGTGTTTCATATATGCTTTCTGCATATTCAGGAGTAACTCCATACCTATCTATTAACTTTTCTATTCTTTTAGAAACATCTTCATTAAAATTCTCTAATTCTATTTCAAATTTTCTTTCACCTGTTTTCAAGCTTATAAGGTCAAATTCATTTAACCATGCTAATGCTCTAGTCTCAGCTTCTGGCCCATTCTCTTCTATGAATCTACCCAATTGGTTTTGAAACTTTTCCGCACCAGGTCTATCTGATGTCCCAACTAAAGTTAAAAACTCTAAAAGGGTTGATCTTGCCGAACTAATATCAGAAGAAACAACAGGAGTTTTCACTGCATCAAGCATGACTTTAAGCATTGGCATATCTAAGACTCTAGCAGCATCGGCCTCAAGAGTAACTAGCCCACCAGACTTTTCTACAATATCTCTTATAATTTTATTGTATTCAACAATATCTGCAGCTACTGGAGACTCTACTCCATCAAGACCTTGATTCATTATTAGCTCATCTATCAACCTAACTCTAAATCCAGACGCTTTTTTACCAGTAACATCAACCCCAATAGTAGCCATACCTATTGAAGATAAAGCCATTATACCATCCACTTCAGTCAAGCTTAATTTTGTCCCCTCTATCTTTTCACGAACAGCAAAATCTACAATATGTTTATGCATCCACATTGGCATTTGGCTTTCATTGTATTTGTATTCAGAGAGCTTATTCTGTAATGCATCAATCTTACTACCATCTATTTGCATTACTGAATCAGTCCTATTGTACTTACCAGTAATTGATTGTATCGATAGAATCCTACCTAGAAATCTTTTTCTTTCTGCATCCTTTTCTGGGGAAGTGGAATCTTTAATCTCTATTTGATCAATACTGTTTATAAGCAATGGCTCTGTTGTTCCGATTCTAAACTCTATTAAGCCAGATTCATTTAAGTGTTTAACAAGTGTGTCTCTTTCTTTAAACTCAGGTTTAAATATATCAGTTACACCTTGAGCAGTTCTTATAGCATGATTCCTTAAAATAACCATTCTATAGTCATTCAAATTACTCGCATACCCAAACTTATTAGCCATTGAACTCTTATTTGGAAAAAGACTATCAACATTCATTTCTTCAGAACTAATACGATCATAAATATCTTTCGCAGTTTCAACTTCTTTAATTGTAACAGCATTTCTTTCTGAAGACTTATTTAAATTGACTTGTCCAATCTCTGAAGCCATATATATTATTGAATTTAAACCATCAAATGATTTATAAAGTTTATCTACAGCTGGTTGACCTTCCGATTCTAAAAAATCTAACTTGCCCTCTCTTGCAAGTTTAACAATTTCTGGGGAAATCATAACATGCTGAGGAACTTTCAATATAGAAGTGTTTTCTCTTTCTTTAGTATCAGTCTCAATTTTTAATTCATTATTAGCTCCAGAGTTTTTTAAAGAACCAATAATTGAAGAGAAATTATTTTCAAACTCTTCTGTCATTTTTAATGACTCACTGTCTAACATTTTTTCAAGAGACTGTGCTGATTGTAAATCAACATCTGGATTTGTTTTCTTCCATTCATCAACAATCTTTTTAGCCGATTCAGTAGAGATACTATCAAATGGTTTTTGATAACCTCTCATTCCTCTTAACCATCCATATATTTGTTCAAAATCTGGGTTATGATTCTCTGGCAAACCAACACTTCTTTCACTATTCTCTAATCGTTTTTCCATTGATTCAAAATTATCTGATATAGCGCCTTCAGATTCAGCAACTTCAATTACTTTTTTATATTTATCACCATGAAGAGGGTTTCTAAATGGACTTTCAGGTTGCTCTAGTGAAGGGATTTGAGTCAATTGATCGGGCCTAAACCCAAGCATTGCCATGTTCTCCCGTACTCTTGTCATGTTCCTTCCATCTAAATCAAACTTAGCCGGGTTTGAATGCCTCTGTAAATAAGCTCCAATTAAGAAATGAGGTAATATGTCATTAACAAGATCAAACTCTTGATCATGGGCAAACATATCATAAAAAGAATGAGCATTAAATAAAGCACCGCCAGCTACCATTCTAGGCCATACTTGCATAAGATTAGCAGCCTCTTCTTTAGTAGACCATTTAATTATTTCTCTTCCCCATTTCTTTCTTTGCCCTTCAAGAAAGGATTTCATAGCTTTATCAGCATTTCCCCCAAAGGCACCTTTAAATTCAGCAAGAGTTCTTGAAGAACCTAATTCGGCTCCAACGCTCTCACCCATAGATAATAGATTTATATTTTTAGTCACCCCTCCATAAGTCACAGAAACGTTACCAGCTTCAGCAGCTCCATTATTCTTTAAAGAAGTCCCTATGAATCTTGAAACACTTGCCAATTGGTCTTCATTCATCTTAGAGTACGGGCTTTTGCGACTATAAATTGATTTAATGCCTACTTTGAAATCCTTAAACCAAGAAGCAGATTTACCCTTCGGGTTTAATAATGATAAAGATGAGAAGGCTAACCCATTAGCCGCTCCCCATAATGGGGCAGTATAATCATATTCATGGTCTTCTATTGTATTAACACCTTCAAATACTCCGTCAATAAATGAGAACATAACAACGTCATTAACAGCGTGCCCTAACCATTTAGCGTATTTAGTATCGCCATACCTAGCTAAAGCAAGGCCTTTAAAATCTTGCAATGGTCTTTTAAATACATTATCTGTAAACATACTTCTGACTGCATTAGCTTCATCTGCATTTTTAAGTATACCTTGATTTACAGCAGACTCTATATATTCATCTCTATATTTAGAAACAGCTTGCCCGAACTTTTCACCTTGCAATGATTTATCTATTTGAGCTTTCTGGACAAGGCTTCTATACCCAGATGTAGTTTGTTTTATTGCTTTTCTACTAAGACCACCAGATTTACCAGCCTCTTTCATAGTTTTAATGACAGTAGAGGCAGCTGATTTAGTAGTCATTCTGGGAATCAGTTTAGAAGCTAACCCAGTAGCTACTTTTACACCTACTTTCATTGGAGCACCTGCGACAAATCCCGCAAAACCACCGGCAGCTCCTAACCATTTTGCTAACGGTTGTTCAAAGTCTATATATTCTTCTTCATCTACAAGTAAACCTGGCAATCCAAATCCAGCACTATCAGTAAAAGACCATAATCCAGCAGCTAGAGCATTTGCAGGGCTATTATCTGAAACAGAACTAGTATCAGATTCATACCAATCTGGCAAAGACTCCTGTCCTAAAGAGCCCCATAAACTTTGATTAGGTTGTTGTGTTTGTTGCTGGGGTGAAGGAGCTGATGGATCATGGGTACTTAAATAATTTTCAACTTGAGCATCTGTAACAATCTTGCCCCTTCGAGCTAATTCTTGCTTTAATTGTAAAGTTAAATTGTCTGGCATTATTATCTTTTAATTCGGCCTTGAGTATCATAAGCTGCTCTTTGTTTCCCGAATCCCGATGCGGATTGTGTAAATTGCAAAACAGGTACTTGCCTTATAATATCAGCTGCTCTTTGTTTCGCAACAGATAAATTTACGACAGTAGATTCTAGTTCGTTTTCTTCAAGTATATTTTCAGCTAATAAATCTATACTTTCTATATTTTTATTTATATTAGATTTGTATTGAATTTTCTTAGACAAGCTATACATTTTATTTTGCTCTTTTATATTTTCATCAATATCAATAGATAATTGTTTTACTCTATCTTCGTTTATTTCAAATCCTTTTCTCCCGAGACTTTCAAGATTGCTTAATTCATTTTTATCGTCTTTAATTGAATCAGATAAATCGTTATAGGATTCTAATTGTTTTTCTTCTTCAGATAATACAGTCACTTTTTTGTCTTCAGACAGAGAAGATTCAAAACTATCAGCTAATTTTTTAATGTCATCAGATGACTCTTGAGTTTTTTCAAATTCTTTTTGAACTTCAGGACTATACATCCCAAATCCGCTTTGTATATCCGTGTCCCCTTTAGCAAATTGAAACTGCTCTTTTAAAATATTAGCATCATTTGTCAATGATTGTTGAGCTTGTTTTCCTACTCTCCTTAGAGAAGATACGTCAGAAATTTTATTAAAAGACTCTAGTAAATTCTTATCAGAAGCACTTGCTTTATAATTAGGTGACCACATTGATTCTATACTATTAGCAAGATTTATAATAGAAGAAGGTTCTTGTGTATTTTTATAAGACCATAAAGCAGAAGCTATATTAGTTGCATTAATTTTGTCAAACTTTCCATATTGTTTCTTTCTTAATAAATCTACAATATCTCCCAATGAATCTTCAATGTCTCCAACTTCTTCTAATCCAGTTGGAACTCTGTCTAATACTGATTGCAATCCTGAATTTGCTAAAAATTGACTTGCTACATTATATTTTAATTGCTTATTGGCATTGCCAATTACTTCTAGCTTTTGACTAAATTCCTTTACATCATATGCTCTTTTCTGTTGAGCAAATTGCATAAAAGCTAAAGATTCTTGAACATCAGCTCTATCTCTTTGTTGCCGATATTGCAATATCCTATTTAATGATTGTAATGCTTCACCCATTATTTACCCGCCAAACATACTATTAAGTCTACCATACAAATTTATTCCAGATTTTTTATCAAACTCAGCCATTCCTTTTACAGCATACTTTCCCAAATACCAAGACTTAGATTGGTCTTCAGCAAGGTCTAACTCTCTTTGAAACTTTTCTTTCTGAGACTTAAGTCTTGATTTTTCAGATTCATATTCTTCCATAATTCCACCCATGTTTCTTCCAAGTTGGGAAATCAAATCTTCAGTTTTACTTTTCGATTCATCGCTAAGACGTTTTTTTGATTTTTCTTCAGACCGAGTAACTGTACCAGAAGTTGCCATTCCAGTTTTAGATTCTAAAGTGTCATGTTGTTCTCTTGATTTCTCTGAAGCATAACCAGCTTGCCTACTTAAATCTTGATTTGCTTTCTGAAATTCTAGTTGAAAAACTTCTTTTTTAGCTCCAATAGATTCTTCTAATTTTTGTTGAGCTTCTTCAGTAGATGCAATGCCGGATTCTGCTGTTGAGACTTTTGATTTTGCGGCCGTCCCCTGAGTGCTACCAGATTTATAAGATTTATATGCCCCAAGAGCAAGGCTTCCAAGAGCAATTGCGGCTTGTATCCATTTCTCTTCTTTACCAGTCTTTGGGTTAATTGTACCAGAACCTACCGCATCCACTAATTTCTCACCTTCTACCCCATACATATTCATTAAAGATTTTTCTTCTTTATTCACATGCCATTCCTTGCCTTTACCTGGCCCAGATGGAGAAGTCTTATACATTTCAGTATCACCAAATCTGCCATGCTTAGATAAATGATTATTTGCTATTGTGTTTCTCATTTATTTATTACTTCCAAGAAGATAGGTTAGCTGATTCTTCATCGGTAAACCAAAATGATTCATCCAATGATTTATCCGAAGAGCCATCATTATTAGATTGAGTATTCCCCTTAGAGAATAAACTCGCAAAACTTTTAGCAAATTCTAATTTTGGCATTCCATCAAATTTTGGAATTTCCCTTATGGGTTCTGTAGACATTCCATCTTCTTGTTTATTAAACCATTCGTCATACATACTCTCACCTAGTAACATTCCTCCCTTGCCCTGAACTCCAGCTCTACTAAATGTTCTAGCAGATTCTCCTTCTCCAAAGGTATATGTTTGTTCTTTACCAGATAAAAAATCTAATGATTTTTGCCCCCAATCTCTTGTGTCTGGTTGCATATCCCCATATTTATCTCCGACAGCTTTAGCTCGAGTCTCGAATTTTTCTTTATCTTGGTGTCCTCCATATGCGGTACTAGCAAGCTCTAGTGTATCACCGATAGCTTCAACTTTTCTCGATGTCTTCTCTTCTTCCCAAGCAGTCTGTTTACCAATAAAATCAAACTTATCTGCCCAGTTAGATGTCTCGAATAAACTTGCTTTATATTTGCCAGCGGATTGGCCAGCGGACACATAAGCTGAATAAAGATTTGCCATATTACTAATTTACCAACAATGCTATGCTTTATCTAATAGTTTTTTATATAAGACATTGTTATGTTTAACATACTCGACAACGCCTTCTGTTGTTTTTCTTAATTCTGGGACTCCTTCTTTTAAGTCATTCGTACTGGGAGAACCATTTTTAACTTGTAATCTTTCTTGCTTTTTATGTAAAGCAATTCTTTCTTGTCTTGTCATTTTATATTTTTCATCCTGAATACTACATTAATATCATTAATCTCAAAACCAGCACCAGCAGTCCCACTTAAATGAAATTTTGCACTATAAAGATTATTAGCTTCAGATGATGTAGTAGGTTTTAATTCTGCTAAATGCCATTGCTCTAAATTTTCAGAGGAACTTTTATTAGCTAAGGGAGTATTAGTGCTATTAAATTGTAGGAAATCATCTGAATCTGTTTCACCATCAATAGCATATTTTACCAATAAAGAGCTAGCGTCTCCCTTGTATGTAATATAAGCTTTATGAAGTTTCTTTCTTTGTCCCGGTTGACCAAATGTCATATCTTTTGTAGCAAATAATAAATTATCAGTAACAACTGATGTGTCATCCCATTTAACCACAGTTCCGCTTGTATGAGCATGAACTAAATCTCCATTCCAATCTGTAACAAAGTTTGTTTGCCTTGCATTATCCGTTAACTTTGAATCACCCTGTACCCAACTCTTAGTAACTAAATCATATAGATAAATATTACCATTATTAGCTCCAGTGCCAGCTGATGTAGCTACAATTAGTTGTCTCTTCTTTGGGATATATCCAATCATAGGAGTGGTTCCAATAAATAAACTCCACTCACTTTCTTTAATAATTTGCACACCACCTTTCTCAAGTAAATCATTTACTTGTTTCCCATCATATAAATAGCAGCCATTCTCATTCACCCAAGCAATTCCATAATCTGTTTTGCAAGTAGCAGATGGGGCAACAATTCCCTTATGCATAAATGTATCTTCTATAAATTCTATACTTTGAGATATATTAATTAAGGTCATTTTATCTTTTTTAAATTCAAGTAATCTATCCGCATATTCTTCAAGTTTAATTATATCGCTACCATCATTAACTGTAGCTTCAATTATATCTCTTATTGAAAATGCATCAAACGAATTAACACGAGACTTTAAAATAGCATCTGGCTTGGAATGAACTATTCCAGACTCATCTTTAATGGAAACATTACCCACATAA
>TARA_R110000850_G_scaffold99049_4_pt1 | contig 15624 bp, 19 predicted proteins | sample TARA_R110000850 | Tara Oceans TARA_R110000850 (sample SAMEA4397586) | marine metagenome | biome: Polar Biome; feature: [SRF] surface water layer (ENVO:00010504); material: water (ENVO:00002006), including particulate matter (ENVO:01000060) such as... | depth 5 m | reverse complement strand
CCTTTACCAGCTGCCACCACAGGCTTTGCTGCGGCTAGTCCAGATAACGCATAGTCCAAAGGTGTATTAACTGCAAATAGGGACCCTAGGCCCTGGCCAGCTCTTTGCAATGTCCGTTTCACTGGATCCAAGCTGAGTTGCGATCGTTCTTGTTGGAACCTTTCGTATGGATCTATGGGTGTTGCAGTCGCTCCTGGTCCTGCTGCCAGGATCTCTTCTGGAGTCGGTGGTTTGGAATCGAAGATGTTGATGTCGTCTAGCTGCACTCAGCTAGTATATCAATGAAAAGCCGGGCCCGTAAACCAAACAACCAGGACAAATCTATCACCGCGAGTAATCGGGTTTACTTTGTGCGGAATAAAGCTGCTAAAAGCAACAACATCGCCTATGCCTGGGGCGTACAAGAACCTGTTTCGCCGGTCCTAAAGCAAAATTCGCCGCCGTCATAGTCATCATTTAGCAGGATAGACGCGCTTATCTTGCGATTAGCGGCCTCTTCTGGGCCTAAGTCGATGTGATACCCATAACCATTGCTAGGCGCCCGGTAATGGATCACCTGGGCGGTTTCAATGCCAGAGATCTCGTAATTGAAGTATTTGTTGACCGTGTTGCCGATTTTGTTGAGCAACTTGTAGATGCGTTCGGCAGCGTGGTCAATGAAGTAGACGTCCGCATCACGAACGGATTGATCTTCGGAGGCGGTATCGTTTTTGTGAACCAGGCCTTTTTGTGGTTCCTGGTCGATAATGTAGTCCATGAGTATAGCCACGTCTTCGGTGCCTATGGCGCAACCGGTGATGCCGTGTTTAGGATCCGGTTTTTTTTTCATAATTTTTTTCGTCCAGGATTCTATACTTGTCCCAGTTTTCGGCCAGTATCTCTAACCAATGCTCAATAGAAATTACACAAATTTTTTGGGGGTCTGGGTCCCACTCGGTGTTTATTGCGTAAAGGGGTATGCACACTCGGATAGGAACGCGATTGAACTTAAAAATCAAAGTGGGAATTTTACCATTACTGGCACTGCAAACTTGATCCCACCAGGCGGCCTTGAGCCAGCTGCCTTCTTTGTATGATTTACATTCAACCGCGTGAAAGGGTATGTCCAGATCGCATAGATCTTTTTGTTGGTATTGTTCTAAGTTGCGTTTGGTTTGATAATCAATGCCCTGGTCCTGGAAAAACTGATTAAGGATCTTGGCCACGTCTCGCTCGAATTGAGCGCCCTTGTTTCTGCTGTTGATTGGCATTGTAAGATTGTCTCAAAGTTTACAAATTTTTGCAAAATTTTTTTGGAATCATTTTTTATGGTGATTCAGTGTATCTAACTTAGTTATATTTACCTCGGCCACAGCTGCGACCAAATATGGGTGGTAGGGGTCCAAAATTTACGCGGATCCAGGTAAAAAACCAGGCCCAAGGGACTCCAGTTTTGTGCGCTGTTACTGTTGTGAACACAGGGCCACGAACAGATCTTAATATTCTGCTTGAATTATAGCGTGTAAGTCACTGATATGCCGTGCTTTTTTGACAACAAGTGAATTTTCTTGGATTTTTGGGCCCGGCAAAGGGAAGAGGCCATTACTCTGTTTTTTAACTACTTATCTTTAGGCGAGTAAGTCGAGGTTTCTGCACCGAGCAATTCGCCCAGGCGTTCCTTGATTTGATCCTTGCTCATCTTCTCCAGGTTGGCGTTGATGTTTATGTTCTGGGATCTATTTATGGATAAACCGCCGAGTTGATTCAGCTCTTTAATTGCAGAGACGGCAGCGTTAAATGCTCCCGATTCATACGCAGTTTCCATAATCTTCCACAACATTGTGCCAGTCTTTTGTGGTGTGATCGCATACTTCTCGGCCAGTTCGTCTTGTCTAATCCGAATAGCCTTGACCACATTCGGGTAGTGCTTACCAGACAATAGCTTGTTCGCAGTAACCGCAGGAAATTCGTAGCCAGCTTTCCGGGCCGCATCGGTCTGACCACATGCACCTTCGGTGTAATGCCAAACAAATGCTGCTTGCATCTCAGTCAAACCAAACTCTGGATCCTTCTCAAACTGTTTGGGTGTCGTTACTATTTTGTCTTTGGGTTTCTTGGGTCTGCCTACCATCCTTAGTCCTCTACAAATGCTATGTATTTATCGTCATCTATTCTCAGTATCGCAATGATATGTTCACCCTTGAGCTTGCGCTCAACTCCAGTGAAAGATTTGGCCTTGATGATGGGCGTGCGGATCTCAATATCCTCATCATCCAGAACCAATTTAATTTGTTGTAAGTTCATATCCTTTTTCCTAACAGGGTACAGAGTGCAGTGTATAGCATCTCAACACTTCCTATTCTGTTCTCCGTATAAACCCCTTGTATTGCGTTTATAACCATGTAATTAATATTATTCTTTATAAGTATATACCTAACACTACCTATAGTAATTAACAGCGTAGGTAAAGCAAAGTTCGACAGGGTGGCATTTTCTTTACTATGCACTGCACCATACCCTTTTATAATCAAACTTATACCACATCATAACTCAGCCTTATAATCATCATCAACCCGGCCATCATCATCCAGTGCGGCATTACCTTTTTTTTCCTCAGCTAACCCTGGCTTTTTTACCCGTCTATCGCCGAAGATCCTGTCAAAGTTATCCCTAAACTCTTGCGAGTAAACCCCAGGTCTTGGTCTATCGCCCTTGCCTGCCATTAGAACAATTCCTCTTGTATATTCGTTTCTTCAACCTCATTACCCCAACTATCCCAACCTTCGGCTGTTTGCCTTGCAAATAGTTCTATTCGAGGTAGGTCGCCATACAGTTGTGTTATTCTGTCTCGAATCTCATTTGGTTTTTGCGAGTGTCTTTGTATTTGTGCCTCTACAACTTGACGAACAGAGGCATCTAATCTTAATAGCTTACCCTTTACTCCAATCAAACATAATTCAGCATTACCTCTGGTGTAGTGCCCCATGCCACAATGCGTTTTATTGTTTTTAGTTTTTTTTACCCAAGTAAATCCGCAAGTTTTGTATTTGAAACCCCAACTGTTTATTACATCTAAACCCTCTTGTATTAGGGGCATTGTTACCCATAAAAACAAATAACAATTATCTTCTGCTATATCCTGTACTGGCATATTTTTTATGTCTTCTAATGTCATAGTTGGATAAAAACTTTCAGCACCTCTGATAAGGCCATGAACACCCTTCATGGTCATTTTATCGTTATATTTCCAAGGTGGATCAGCATAAATAATGTTGTACTTTTTATTTGGGAAATCACTCATTAGAACTTATCTCCAAACGTCATGCCGTTATCATCAATCGCTTTGTAGTCCATATCATACACCTTCTTGCCATTGGACCGGCGCGGCTCGATGCCTCTCTCATGTAGGACACGAGCTGCCTCTTTGAAGTCTGGCATCCTGGGCGCCTTAATGCCCAGATCTCTTAGCAGCTTAGTCATCTGCACTGGCTTGATGTTCTCCGACTCAAAGTCCACATGTTCCAGGAGTAGATCCTCCACGCTGCTCTGGGTGCGGTAGATCTCATTGCTTTCATTCAAGAGCTCACGCTCATCCGGTGATAGAAACCAATTCTTTTGGCCCTGCACATACATCGTCTCTTTAACTTGGGCCCAGAGCTGTTGCATGTCTACGCCATGATTGACGTCTATGTCTTTAACCGCGAGTACCCAGAATCTTCGATTCCCGGACGTGTCCGTCAAAAACTCGCGTGCGTTGACACTCGCGTAGAAAGCCGTACGTCTTTGATAGGTCGTGAAAGCTCTGTCGTATGGCAATCTAAGTTCATCCGTCTTCGCCGTAACAAACGCTTTCAGCTGATCGATGTCACTCTTCTTAAACGTGGACTCTATCTCTCCGAGCTCAACGATCCAATGACTCACCGCCCGCTTTACGCTGTCCTTATCGGAAGGATTAAGTGTTGCCCCTTCTAACAGCCAACCACGGTCGTAATCGCACAGTCGCTTGAACCACAGCGTCTTACCTAGGCCTTGTGCGCCCTGCAAAACGAGTATGCCTTCGAGCTCAACGCCATTGACTTCGTAAGCAGCGGCCACACAACTTATCAGCCACTTCTTCATAAGCATCTCTTTTAACTGGTTTGAGTCATGGGTAACCAATGAGTTAAGAAATGCCTGGAGCCTGTCTCTGCCGTCCCAGGGCACTGAATTGATCCACTCCTTCACTGGGTTGTATTCTCTGGCTAGGATCTTCAAATAGTCTCGCACCTTGGTATGTGGGATCCCCATGTTTATGCACCGATCTTCGATCTCTATGAGGCTAGCCTCCTCTTTCATGTCAGCGATAAACTTCATGTTGGGTATCTCTATCTCCATGCGTTTTTTAATCACGTTGTAGCGCACCTCTATGTCGTGGGTCTTCATTACCCCGCGTATGTTGTCTTTGGTGTTAAGGAACCGTCCAGCCGCAGATCTCTGGAATTCGTGTTCAACTGGTAGGTCCAATTTTTGCATCGCGGGTATGACTTCGCCTTCAACGGATTCGATCTCTTCGAGCTCGTTCTTGTGGTCGTTGTAATCACCCTGCGTCTCTGGCATTAAGACTTCTGCCTGCCCTTTGTTCTTGCGCACATACTGGCAGGCCTTAGTTGCCTCCTTTTCTCCGGTTTTACTATCATCGTTATCGGCGATGAACACATGCTTGCGATCAGCGAAAAACTCGAACATCGTCTCTGCGACCGGCGTAAGATTGTAAGCATCAAAGGCTACTATGACTGGCTGTGAGAAGTCAGCGTAGACCGATGCAGCTGTGGCATAACCCTCTGCGTAATTAAGAATGTCTGAACTTTTTAAGATCTCCGATCCAAGTATAAAAAAGCTACCGCTTTTTTTGGAACCAGTAAGAAAACGTTTGCCGCCGTGTTCATCTATGTATTGGATCCCGACAATCGTCATCTGCTTGTCATACAGCGGAATCATAAGGTTGCCATGTTCATCTGCTCTAAGGCCATAGGAGAGGACCTTCTTTCTCTCCAGGTAAGAGTGTTTCTCACAAGGTTTGGCCTTCTCCCAGAGGCTCTGAGCACGCTTGGCGGACTTAGAATACTTCTCCTGTTGTTTGACCTCAGCCTGTTTTTGTAAGGCTGCTATCTCTGCTTTTTGTTCTTTGGTTATTCTGCGCTTTTGTTGATTCTCCGATTTCCAGACAGCAGTGGGTTGGTCAGCCGAGATACGATAGTCACCCAATCGTCCAAATGGAATCGATTGATCGATCCACAGCTGATACCAACCCACTAACTTTCTTTGACCACCGACATTTATGTAGGCCCGACCAATAGACCCATCGGTAATCAAACCCTTTTTTGGGTCCGGTTCCAAACCATGTTCTGCCAGGAATTGACTGAACTGGTATTGGTGATCTGTAGTGAATGGAGTGTTAAAATTTTTTGGCTTGCTTGGTCTGGTTATTTTGAGAGTCACATTTATTTCCTGGTTGGTCTTGCTTTAATTATTAAAGTGTATACAATCCTATATTAATTTATGATAATAAGCAAACAACATTTTAGGAGATCATTATGAGTTTGACAATAAGCACGGAAGGGGGCGGAGAAGACTTCGCTAAATTACAACCAGGTATCTATGAAGGTACTTGTTTCAGAATCGTAGATCTTGGAACAAGAGAAAAAGAGTTCAAGGGCCAAGTCAGTAAGAAAAAAGAAATACGCTTGGACTTTGAAATAACCAAGGCCGTAGATCCAGATAACAATGAAATTGTGATGCAGGATGACAGGCCTTTCGGCGTGAGCAAAACCTACACCGCATCTTTGTATGAGGCAGCAAACCTCAGAAAAGATTTGGAGAACTGGAGAGACAAGACTTTCACCGAAGAAGAACTTGCAGGTTTTGATGTAGGTGTTCTGGTCGGCATGACTGCCAGAATAGGTGTCGGACATACCGCACCAAACCCGGAGAGAGGTTTTGCTGGCGGCAATGCCAAGATCCTCAAACTATCAAGACCGGACGGTGGCGTGCAAAAAGTTGCCTCAGTCAATCCGCAAGTAACTTTTGACCTCAGCGTTTACTGCGATGAGTTTAATGGCAACAGCAACGATGCAACCAAAGCCATGTGTGATATTTTTGATGCCTTACCGGAATTTGTGCAAAAAGATATTGAGAACAGTTTTGAATATCTAGCAGCGGTTGAAGATGGTGCTAGAGACGAACCGCAAAAAGCATCCGAACCTGGCCTAGCAGATTTAGCTAAACCAGATGAAGATGCGGATGACGATATTTCTAGCAAGATACCGTTTTAGTTTGACGCCGTAAGTGGTTGGAATTTTCTCCATAAGTTCTCACAACAACCACTTACATTGCAGGGCAGAGGTTATTGGTTTGACCTTTACATGTGTCTTTGAAGTGCAGACATTGCCAAGAGCACTTCACTTTTAACCAGGAGCCAACATGGACAACCAACCAGATTATAAGTTCAACGAAGGAGCGCTAATACAAGAGCTTAAAGAATATATTGATTCTACTTACGGCGGGCATTACTCTAAAAACAAATTTCAATCTACAGAATTTATATCTGACTGCGGTCATGGCATAGGTTTCTCTATTGGCAATATCTTAAAGTATGCTCAAAGATATGGTCGCAAGGGCCACAGAATAGATCACCGAAAAGATCTTATGAAGGTATTACATTATGCAATCATTGCACTAAGCGAACACGATAAGACCAAGGAAGAAGAAGAAGATCTCTGGACAATAGAGCAAGTCGAGGCAGATGCAGACAAAGAAGAGGGGCCTTGGTGAGCGAAATTCATTACAATGTTTTTTCGTTGCCAGCGGCATTGATGATAGAACATGATATGGCCGATGGCCTGGTGCAAACTTTAAACAACTACCTGGACAAAGAACGACTAAGCCAGGACAAAAAATCAGCAGGCGATAGTCTTATTGGCCAGATCCACCAGGGCGAACAACTCGAAATGGATTATGAGCTGGAAGAACTAAAGCTATTTAGAACCATAGTTGAGAACCTGGGCGTTAGTTATCTACGCCACTTCGTTGAGTTTACCAAGTCGCAGATCCAACCAAAGAAAGTATCAATGGATAAACTCTGGTCGGTTCATTCTTATGCTGGAGATTACAACCCGATCCACGATCATCTTACGTCTTCGCCGATGGGTATTTCTTTTACCTGCTGGACTAAGATCCCAGATCAAATCGCCAAGCCTGGCGAACAAGAGCAGCTCCACTATGATCTTTATAACAGCTCCGGAGCTATAGACGGCTACATCAATTTTACTTATGGCCTTAATCAAACTGGAGATCCAGAAAGATTGCGGCCCTCACAATCACGTTATGTTAAACCAGAGGTCGGCAAGCTGCTTATGTTTCCGTCCTGGATGCAACACTGTGTTTATCCGTTCTTTGGAGACGGCGAGCGCAGAACTGTGGCAGGCAACCTCAACGCATTTAACCTAACACCCGAACAAATAAAGGAGGCCAGCAATGGAGTTTAAAGAAGGAATATATGAAGACATGCCGTTTGAGGAGTACAACGAGATTCCGGCATACCGAGCATCGGACATCAAACAAGTAGAGCAATGTGTTTACACCTGGAAGAATCAAAAAGGTTTTTCTGACTCACCAGCTTTGCTGGAAGGTAGAGTACAACACACGGTGTTCCTGGAGCTGCATAAATTTGACGATGAGTTTGTGATACAGCCAAACATCGACCGCCGAACAAAAGCTGGCAAAGAGGCCTACGAAGATTTTATTGGAGGCATTGCCCACAGAACACCCATCACTCAAGACTTATATGAAACCTGCATGGAGCGTAGAAAAACAGTCCAGGATCTTATTCCTAACGGTGAAAATGATAGAACTGAGTTGACTGTTTGTTATATGTTGCATGGCCAACCATTCAAGTCTAGGTTTGATTGGTATGACGGCCATCATGTTTGGGATCTAAAAACATGCCGGGACGCATCGCCCAGAGGATTCAAACAAGCGATTAATAATTTTAAATACCACATGCAAGCTGCGCTTTATGTTGATGCCTGCAAGGCCGTTGGATTGCCTGTAGATGGATTTTCTTTCTTGGCCCAGGAGAAGGCCCACCCCTATCCTTATGTGGTTTACACCATGTCAAGCGAGGCCCTGGAATATGGCCGAGCTAAAAACGAACAGGCTTTGCATTTATTATTAGAATCGCAGAAAAATGACAGCTACAAACCCTACAACCTAGAGGGAGTCCAGATTGTAGAGTTGCACGATTTGTATTAGTTGTTTAAACCTACTCAATAATTTCACAGGTTGTTTTGGGTTGATATGTGCCGTCAATATGTTGTTTCAAGAAAAACTCCCAAGCCGTAAAGCCTTTGTTTTTTTCTTTTTCTATTAAATCAGAAAAACCTATTTCTTCTGGTTTCCATATTTGGACTGCAAGATTTATATATATTCTTGTTAGGTCGTGATTGCCACCCAAATCTTCGATAACAGTTTTTTCTGTCCAGACTGTATCGGTGTCATACTCAACCTCTTTTATTAAAAATCTAGTAGCTTTATCTATACTATATTCTGTGATACTGCTCATATTTTCTCCTTTATATTAATTATTCTCACCCCTATATAATAGCAAATGTGTAGGAATATGCAAGTATTTGCACAAATAAATATTAATCTATTTTAGGTCAACGATTCGTAAATATCCATGTGGCGTTGTTTATTGCAAAGCCAAAACACCAGCAAATATCTATCACCAGAACCAACCGGCAAACCTTTGTGCAGGTGCGTAAAGCTAGGAAAGATTAAAGCATGGCCTGTTGGCAAAGGTTTCATGGATCCGTGATTATGAAACTCTGTACCGCCACCTTCATAGCCACCGGTATTCAGCGGCACTACCACACTAATATCTGAGCTTTCGTCATGGTGCCAGGCACCTTGTTTTTTGTCTTTAAGATTGTAGTTGGCTATTTGTATGCTAGATGGATCTGCACAACTTCTTTGCCAGATGGCCATAAAAATAGGATTGAGAACGGTTTGTACCACGAACCACATGTTTCTATACAGCTCTGGACATTGCTCTCGTAAAACTATTTCTGGGATCTGGCGCAGCGTGTCCTCATCGCTGTTGCCAACAAAACCAATGTCTTTGCGCATCATTTCTATTTCTTCAACCAGCAACTTGCAAAACTGTCGCCGAAACAATGGGATCTTGTAAACTTCTGGAAAGATCTTTTTGGCCATGGTGTGTATCGGCGTCTTGTCCATTTTATCCATGCCGTTAGCTGCAACATATTTTGCAACCAAAGGAATTGTCTCCTGGACAGCATCATAGGTTGCCTGGTTAATCATCCAGTGGGACTGCATGCTGAGAAGGTAATTTTTTAGCTTATACATGGTGAACTAGTTTATCATACATTTTTTAATAATTAATTGTATATATGTGCAAAAGCGTATACAATTCGTCCATGGATATACACACTGAAAATAATAAAATGAGAAAAAGTTTGGCAGTAGATGTTAAAACTTATGATCTTCTGCAAGAAATATGCGATATGGAACGCAGGTCCAAAATAGATCAGTTAAAAGTTTTAATTGAAAAAGAACATGCAAGATTAAAGCAGCATGATTCTTTTGCAAGAGAAGAGCACAGGGTTGCCGTTGAAGGTCCTGGATCTACTGTTAAGATCTAATGTTTAAAAACATTATGTCCCAAAAAACTAAACCTCAATCTTATAAACCTGTGCTTGAGGCGCCGGAAGTCATTGAGCTGTTCAGCAGACTTACCTTGCATCAACAGGCCGCGTTGTTAAGACTCATATCCAGAAACCTGGAGATAGTCCTCAACGATGAATCTTACATGGGATATGAATTAGATTATGAAGTTGTTGGGGCCATGATCCAGGCCACCGAGTCTACCGACTAAGCTCTGGCCTTTCTCGCAGTTTTTGTCCGAGCAAAAGATCTGTTTTTGCTTTTGTGAATCGCCCGTAAATTACTTTTTGAGTTGTCCAGAGGATTACCATTTTTATGGTGCACGTCTAGGTTATCACCCTTCTTTACTTTGCCGGACTTAAGAGCAGCACGCCTGGCGGCGTTCCTGGAGGCTCTCTTTTTTATTTGTTCGGGCCTGCTGTGATAGTTTTTGTATTCTTTTTCGTAATCGCGGGCCATTAGCCTAGTCCTGCAATCCCCGCTTGTTGACGCATAGCGATCTCACGATCTGCCTCGTCTGGCAGTATTGATGGCGATAAAATGGCCATACCCATGTCTGGTGCCTGGTCGGCAAACAACTGGCCCTCAACCTCTGGCACTGAAAATTCTTCAATAGACTGCGCAAGTTGATTGCTGCTTGGTAAAAGTTTGTTAGCAACTTCTTCACCGGTTACTTGCCTAAAACTTACTTCATTTGCAAGCTCCGGGTCTTCCTCTCTTTTTGTTTTTGCGTCTTTCTCTGGAATAGGATCAATTACTTCGCCTATATGACCAGCAGTTATTGCTTGCACTTCATCCCTTATAGATGGTTCTAATTCGTATATTTGATACAACCTTCTTACATGTTGTCCCATGCTTTGTGGATTATAAGCCGCAGTTTCCACACCCTCTGCTAACCAATTTACAAACCTTTTATTGGTCATTAATTTTGCGCTGCCCATAGGTAAAGCTAAAGTGCTAAAACCAAAATCATAAAGACCGCCAGATCCCGAAACTCCCTCAACAAGTCTTCCAGCCACGGCTGGACTAAACATGCCCATTGCTCCAGCGACTCTAGCTGTTCCAGACTTATTAGACATTGACTCAGCAGATTTTGATACTCTTTCTAAAACACCAGTAAAATTATCCAAAGAGGCTTTTAATCCAGGGTCTTTGCCAAATAATACTTGCTGTGCCTCTGGCGCCAAATTATTGTAATTTGTTATAAACCTTGCTGGAGAAAAACCCTTATCAGCTAAAACTTCTGCTGCGTCTATCGCACCTTCACCTACATTTGAAACGCCTGCTCTGCTTGCAGTTGGCAAACCCATTCTACCCATCAAAAAACCAGAAATCACTTCAAACTCATCATCCGTTAGCTCTTCTTGCAGCTTGGCTAATCTAGCTCCAGTTTTATTTGATTTTGCAAGCGCGAAATCTAAAGCATTGGTTGCATCTTTTTTACCTTTACGAATGACCTCTTTTACAAAAGCCATGCTGCCAGTACCCTCACCTAGCTTTTCTTTGGTGTAATTGTTAGCAATCTTGTATGCTTGTGCTGCCTCTGGACCAGCATTTTCTATCATTGCGTCCATGTCTCTTGTTATGTAACCATACAATTCATCTAACTTATTGTCAGACGCAGTCATAGCGCCCCTAAACTTTGCAGAGGATAAATCGTGACCCAGGCTAGATCTAAAATCTTTTAAAACACTAAATGTTAATTTGTTATCACCAACATCTTTCATTAAATTTGCAGCGGCCTCCATGGCAGGTGCGTATGTTTTTTGTAGAGCGCTTGTATCAGCTTTTGCTCTATACTTATTTACAAACTCAGCAACACCAGAGGCGTTACTTGTTAAATTATCTGGTAAATACATAGAAACATCGCCATAAAGTCTATTAGACTCAGCCTTAAATCTTGTATCTGCTTGTTTGGCGCCTGCCAATAAATCATCCGCAGCACCCGAATAAGTTTTAGCGCCACCATATCTGTAGGTTAAACCAGCCGCAAACTCATCCATTTCTTTTATGGTTTGCCTGGCAGATTGTTGCATAATTTTTGTAGACGTTGGCATTGCCGCCAAAGCCTCTTCCATTAATAAAGTAACCGGGTTGCCTGTGACCTGTCCTGCGGTTGGATTTGTAACCCCAACCTCATCCATCATGTTTAACATTTCTTTTGCATCGGGACTGTTTACGCCGTTGTCGTAACGCATTTTGCCACCAACATAACCCTTGATACCGCTAAATAATTTATGCACTATTGGGCCCATAGCGGCATTAATTGTTCCAGTAAAACCAAAATCAAATAGCCTATCCATGCCACTTCTGTTGTCTACGGTTTCACCAAAGAAATCTAAAGCTCCTATGTATGCCTCTCTAGCAGTAGCAGCGCCCAAACCCTCGCCCGCCATAATTGCTGCACTGATTGGAGCAATAGCAGCTGGACCCATTGTTGGTGCTGTAGCGGCGGCGGTAGGGACTCCTGCGGCCACTGCGCCTGCAACAGCTCCGACTGTTTCTGCTACCTCTGGCCCAACATCCGCAAAATCTCTCAAAGTAAAAGGAATTGGCATCCCAAACAATCTATTCTCCTCATCAAAAAGAGTAATTTTTCCTGTTTTTGGATCCTCGTAAACAAAGTTTCCTCGTCCAAATCTTGCTGCACCGTGTTTTGGGTCAAAAATTTCTACAGGCTGTGCATCTGGATAATATTGTTGCAAGGTAGCCAACTTATCATCGTCTGTTTGCGCGGCACCGACTGACATTCTTACATTGGCCGGCGCTCCACTATAAATATCAACAGAATCTATTTTTGCTTTTTGCACGGCATCTTCAAGCATTTGGTCAGTTGTGTTGCCCTGGCTGATATTTGCATCACCAGGCATAGCCATTTCTAAAAGAGTGTCTGCATCTAATGTATTAAATGAATTTGACATTTTATTTGTTTCTCATTTTTTTTAATTCTAAATATTGTGCCTGCTGATCTTCACTCAATTTGCCATCGTTGTATAGGTTTGTAAGAGCATCGTAACTATCATCCTGCATTTTTTGTTGATCTCCAGCCTCCATTTCTTTTGCTAACTTGTCATAGGCCTTCCCTGCAACTGTTCTGTTTCCCATATAAGCTCTATACCTGGCCTCTCTTTTTGCCTCTCTTGTTGCCTCGTCATCCCAAATTTTGTCCCACATAGTCTGGTCTATCCATACAATTTCAGTGTCATTAATAACCGCCCCTGTTTCTGGTCTTAACTGAGCTGTTGAAAGATCTGTTACAGCTCTTTGCCATTGTTTGTATTTAGGTCCGGTAACTAAACCTTCAAAAATATCTGGCAAACCAGACGCAACGTAATTCCATATATCTGTAGAAGGATTGTAACCACCGGCTATTAAAGCATCGGTTTCTTCTATTGCTTTAAGCTGCCTATATGCAAAAGATGCAGCTTTATTTTGTGTCTCAGTAAAAGGATTTTTAATGTCTTCAGTTATGACTTGTGAAACCACAGGACTTAAAATATTTTCTTGAGTTATATCAAATTGGTCAAATGGATTTTCAGCCATTTACATTCCCCCTGGCAAAGAACCATACTTTTCTTGAAAGTATGCTCTGTTTTCTTTCGTATCATTTGCCCTTAAAAAATCTATTGCTGCTTGTGGAGCTCCTTGTAAATTTAAAGTGCCATCAACATCAAATCCTGGTGTTTGAATTGAAACTTGACCTTGTCCTGGAACATTTCTTGTTTCAGTTTTTGGTTCCTGTAGTATTGCTTTTGCGGTTTTGTAAAAAGGATCTTTTGATGGGTCATATTGAACCATGTTTCCTTTGCCATCTGGAACCATTTTGTATGTGTTGGTCGTTGGATCTACTTTACTTAATATATAATTCCATGAGCCAGCAATATTATTTGTTCCTGCTAAAAATTCACCAGTTTTTTTCATTTCTTCTAAAGCTATTTTAAAATCATAATCAGCGCCTTTTGCTCGTAAAGCATCTGTTTCTGCCCGTCTTTGTTCAACAGCAGCGTAAGCCGTTTTCATAAGACTTTGTTTAACTGCATCACTTTGTGCTCGCAACGCTTTAGAGTTTTCGCTAAAAAGGTTGAAACCTGTGGCCAAGCCGTAGCCAATAGATGCAGGCCGACCACTAGCTGCTTGCGCCGCTAAACCAGACGATAGATCTGAGGCTAAGTCATAAATAGTTTGCTTGCGCGTTGGTGGCATTAAAAACGAAAGTCTGTCAGCCTCAGCCTGGTAATCGGCAACGGTTGCAGGCGCAGTGGTATTTGCAGACAATGCCTCTATGTATTTTTCACCAGCTGTCTGCGCCATTAAACTGCCCTCTGGCCTTGATTCATAAAGTTACCAAACGCACCAAAGGCGCCTAAACCTGTAGCTAACCCAGCCTGTAAAGGACTAGGCGGAGGCGTGAAGGCTGTTGTTGTCATTTGTTGACCTGCTGGGGCCATGCCTACAAATGGCATCAATGATTGATACTGAGCCAATGGAGCTTGTTGCGCCACAATTTGGTTTCTTCTTTCAGCATCTAATCTTTGTTGCTCCAATGCTTGTTGTTGCTGGCCTATGCCATACAACTGACTCACATCGGCAGCTCTAGCAGCCTGTGCTTGTGTGCCTAAGTTTTGCATGCTTTGACCTAAACCAAACTGAGCCTGTTGCTGTTGTTGTCCGATTTGGGCCTCAAGATTACTGAGTCCACCCAAAGAACTTGCTAACTGTTGTTGTCCAGCCATTCTTTGCGTACCAATAGATCCGAGTCCAGATGCCAGGCCTTGTTGTGCTGCTAACTGATCTGTGGACAATCCTCGCAAGGTTCCACCTAATTGTTGTTGTGCGGCCAAACGAGATCCTGCCATACCTGCGAGTCCAGATGATGCAGCTCTTTCTGCCTCTCTTTGTCTGGCAAACTCACCTAAACCTAGTCTCTGGGCCTCACCAAACCCGCCTGCGCGTATACCGCTGACAGCCTCGCCTAAACCTCTACCCAACGCCTCACGGCGCTCTGCGGCTCCTAATCTTGCCCTGGATCCAAACGCTGATTCACCGCCTCTGGCGATGTCCTGCGCTCTGGCCGCGACTTCTGCTTTGTCGCCTTGTTCTAAAATATCGCTGATAGTTTGTTGCACTACCTGCTGTTCAAAAGGATTGTAAAACTGTCCGGTTAGTCCCTGGTCATAACCCCCGACTGTACCGCGTAATAAATTTTCAGACTCACCGAGTCTACCACCGAACTCACCGGTAGATCCCAAGGCCATACGGCCAACGCCTGCTAATCTTCTGCCAAAATCGCCTGTAGCTCCTCTGGAGATCATTTCTTGTTGTGATAAACCAGATTCTAAACTACCGAGTCCTGTCCTGGTTGCACCGAGTCCTTGTTCGGCTAAACCCCGTGAGCGACCTAAACCTGCCTCCAAAGCAGAAACACCCCGACCAAAAGCGTCTTGTGCGCCTTGTAAGTAAGAGTCTTGTATGCCAACACCTTCTCTGGCTAATTCTTGCGCTCTAAACTGATCTGGACTTAATCCTGCAACTTTTTCTTCAATAACAACAGGATTACCCGCATCGTCATAAAAAACCTTCTCAGCAGCTCTCATGGCTCCTGGTATAAATCCACCTTTACCGTCTAAACCGAATAATAATTGTTTGGTTAGTGGATCTAATCCGCTTTCGACTCTGTTGACCGAGCTGACAAAAGGTTGTTCACCGAAGGCATCATAACCGGCACCAGTGTAAGGCGCAGGTGTAGCAGTTTGTACAGGTGCAGTGGGCATGACAGGTGCAGGTGCTTGTTGCACAAAAGGATTTGGTTGGCCCGCAACCTCTTGGAACTGATCTATGGTTGCGGCCGGAGTTGGAGGTGTAAATCTATCTCCAGGATTTACCATGCCTGGTAACGGAGTAACACCCTCTGGCAAAGGTATA
>TARA_R110000850_G_scaffold91742_24_pt1 | contig 15648 bp, 15 predicted proteins | sample TARA_R110000850 | Tara Oceans TARA_R110000850 (sample SAMEA4397586) | marine metagenome | biome: Polar Biome; feature: [SRF] surface water layer (ENVO:00010504); material: water (ENVO:00002006), including particulate matter (ENVO:01000060) such as... | depth 5 m | reverse complement strand
TACGGGCCTGGCGGCGGGAATCCCGGTGTTTCATATCGACGAATTGCTGTTCCGCGATACCGGCGGCAAGGAATTGGCGCGGCTCCGGACGTACGAGCCAGTTTCGGAGAATCCGGTGCTGAGTCTGGACTTGCATACCAGAGACGCGGTGCAGATCGTGGGCCGCGATGTTCAGGGCAATCTCATCAACGCGAAGGTCACGCCTTGAAGCGCTGCCTCTGGTTGTTGCTGATCGCATCCACCTCACTGGTGGCCGCGTCTGACTTCGATTACGGACTCAAGGCCAGGCAGATCGCCGAGGGTGTCTACGTATTTGAGGGGCGTCGTGAGCACTTTACGCGCGACAACGGCGGCAACATCGTCAATACCGGATTTATACAAACCGATGCTGGTGCCGTGGTTATCGATACCGGCCCCTCGCGCCGCTACGGCGAGCAAATGCGTCGCGCCATAGAGGCTAATACCGGAAAGGGCATCGCAAAAGTCTTCATCACCCACGCACACCCCGATCACTTTCTGGGTAACCAGGCGTTTGATCCCGAAAACATCGCCGCAGCTTCGCAAACGGTGTCCACTATCTCGCAGGCGGGCGAGGATTTGTCTGAAAACCTGTACCGACTCGTTGGCGGGTGGATGCAAGGCACCGAAGCCGTCGCGCCGGTAAAGGTCGTTGAGAGCGGAGTGATAGATATCGGCGGGCGAACTTTCCGCCTGATTGTGGATACCGGACACACGGCCAGCGATCTTGCTGTACTTGATGAGCAGACAGGGACCTTGTTTGCCGGCGATCTGGTTTTTCTCGACCGGGCAGCGACGACGCCCAGTGCAGATATCGAGCGATGGCTGGAGGCACTCACCAGGCTGGAGAAATTGCCGGTGAAGCAGATTGTGCCCGGTCATGGTCCGGTGGCCGAGGCAGGCGAGGGCATTGCCCAGACGCGTGCTTATCTGATCTGGCTGCGCAACGCCCTGTCGGACGCGGCGTCGCGTGGTCTGGACATGAACGAAGCGATGAAAATTAATGCGCCCGAAGCCTTCCGCAAGCTCGGCGTATTTGACGAAGAATTCCAACGCTCAGTCATACACCTGTTTCCTGAGATTGAAGAACAGGCATTTGGCAGCGCTAATCAGTAACAGCAGCAGAATCCTGAATCTGCGCGTCGAGATCATTAATGAAATTTCTTCCCTTCTTGTTCGGTCTGACCTGCGTATTCAATGCGGGGGCCTCAGGTGACTGGCCCTTGCACGGCCTGGATCGCAACAATCACCGGCTTGCCGACATTACCGAAATTGACGCCGGCAACGTCGGCAAGCTGGAGCGCAAGTGGACTTGGCACAGTGGCGTCAAGGGAACCTTCCAGACCACGCCAATTGTGGTGGGCGGCGTCATGTACGTTTCGCTGCCGTTTTCACATGTGGCCGCGCTGGACGCCGATACCGGCAAGGAACTGTGGCGTTATCAGCACCAGCGGCGCCGGCAGAAAATGTGCTGTGGCCCGGCCAATCGCGGCGTAGCGGTTGCCAATGGCCGCGTGTTTGTCGGCACGGTGGATGCGCGCCTGATTGCACTTGATGCGAAGTCCGGAAAAGTCCTGTGGGACGTGGAAGTGGCGCCACCAGTGACGCTTACCGAGTCTGGCCAAGGCGTCACTGGCGATGGCCAGACCGTGTCCGGCAGTTCAGGAATCGGCATCGCCGCAGCGCCGATGGTGTTTGAAGATCGGGTGCTGGTGGGTGTAACCGGGCTGGGTTATGGCTTGCATCTGGATTCTGCTCGACCGGGCGCGCCACTCGGTTCAGTGGTGGGCTTGCCGGGACAATACGGAGGCGTCGGATTTCTCGCCGCTTTCGACGTCGCCAGCGGCCAGCGCGTCTGGAAATTCGACACCGTACGAAGCCCTGAAGCCGGTGGTTGGGAAGGCGAATACCGCACGCATACACCTGACGGAGTGCCGCTGAACCGCAATATCAAAGCTGAGAAGGCGCTTGCGGCGCAGCGCAAGCATGCGTGGAAACACGGTGGTGGTTCCGTCTGGAACGTCGCCGCGCTCGATGATGAAAGCGGCCTGTTGTTCTTCGGCGTCGGCAATCCGAGTCCGCAGATGGACGATTCCGGTCGCCCGGGCGACAACCTCTATACCTCCTCGCTGGTGGCGATCGACGCGCGTAGCGGAGCGTATCGATGGCATTACCAGCAAGTGCCGCATGACCTCTGGGGGTACGATCTGGCTAGCGCGCCTGTGCTGTTCTCAGCAAAGGTAGATGGCAAAAACGTGCCCGCCGTAGGTCACGCTTCCAAGCTGGGGTGGTTTTACGCTCACGAGCGCACCAGCGGACGCCTGCTGTGGAAATCGGAGGCCTTCGTGCCCCAGGAAAATCTTTTTGCGCACGCCACGCGCGCGGGTATTCGGATTGCGCCCGGCGTCGGTGGCGGCGCCAACTGGTCACCGGTGGCATTGGATGCAGATCGCGGCAAGGTCTTTATTGCCGCGATGCATATGCCAACGCGCTACTACCTGAAAACACTGCCGGCAACCAAAGACGAACCCGCCGTGGACTACGCGAGCGTGGAAATTGCTCCTGAAGATGAACGCTGGGGCGTGCTCGCCGCGATCGATCTGAATGCGCAGGGGCGCATCAGCTGGACAACGCGCACGCCTGACCCGCTGGTGGGCGGCGTGCTGGCGCTCAAGAGCGGCGTGATCTTCACGGGCGAGGGCGATGGAAATCTCTCCGCATTTTCCGCGCAGACGGGCAAACGCCTATGGCAGCATGACTGCGGTGCGGGTGCCAATGCACCGCCGATTGCCTATCGCAGCAGCGACGGCGAGCCGCGCATTGCCGTCGCTGCAGGTGGCAGTGCCTTATGGGGTTACCAACAAGGTGACACGGTAGTGGTGTTTGGGCAGCCGTAAAGACCACGTCGTGCCGCCGCGCAGAAGTGTTTCTGCGCGGTTGAAGCCCCGCGCTGCGCCGGTCTAATTGTCGTGCGCGACCAATTCCATCGTAATCGTCCCGCCCTGGATATTGGGGGTGTCGAGTGTTTCACTGCGCTCCAGCTTCACCAGTCCCACGCCGGGCGCGTACCACTCGGTGTGCGTGACCGGGACCTCTGAGGCGCCGGTACTGGGGTCGGCTAATACGTTGAGCAAGCCACTGCCCTCCAAACGCAAACAGTTCTTGAATTTGCCTGCAGCGACTTCGACTACATCATCGAGTGCTGCAACTTCCATGCGCAAGTTGATGCGTTTGGAATCGTCAAGGAAAAAGCGTTCGCGGAACGGTGCCACGCGCTCGAGAATGTAAGGGCGGGTTTCGATCTCCCACCATTGGCCGAGCTTTGGGTGGGTTGGCATGACCGTGCGCGGCGTCGGGTCCTGACGAGGTTCGAAGTCGATGCTGGTGCGGTACAGGTGGCGGCGTAGATTGCCGTCCTCGTCCACGCGGAGCCAGTACTCGTTGCCGTCACTGGCCAGACGCCGTGCGTAGGACATGCCTTCATGCACCTGCGCAGAGCGATTGCGCAGGCTGAGCATTCTGAACGCATCGATAGCACGGCTCTTCTCGTGGATGCGGTACTCCCATTCGAGGCCCGCATTGAGTGGGAAGTAGCGTGGTTGTGGCTCGCTGCTGCAGCTCGAACACAGGGCCCCGAGCATAAGCAGTACGACGCCGAAGGTCGCGGTGGGCGGGAGACGATTCATTTCTCTGGCAGCGCGGGACTGGCGAGATCGCCCAGATTGAATTGCTGCTCGTCCTCGTCGCGACGCATCGCGCCGTCAACGGTGAAGCCTCCACTTTTAACGGATTCTCGATGACCAATCTGCGGTCGACCGTTGCGCATGCGCGCTTCAGCTTCCTGGATCTTGGAATGCAAGGATTTGAGATACGGCACCTGATAGCTGCGAGGCCGCTTGTCCGGGCCCTCGTCAAGCAGTTCGGTGGCCCAGACATGAATCACGCCGGGCTCGGCCTTTTCATCATCCGGTTCGATGATGGTTGCGGCGTGAAACAGAAAGCGGTCCGGTAAAACCGCGCGCGCCGGCCAGCCAGCCATGTCGCGCCACAATGTCCAACTGGCGAAGTAGCCGAGCGTCACCAGCACGGCGATGCCGAGACGCAGCATCCATGGAATGCTCGAGCTGGCGATGAGGTACAGGACCAGTAGACTCAGTCCCACGTACAAACCACACAGCAATATCAGTTGCAGGGTCATTGGTGTACCAGTTTTTTTTGTAGGGTATTGATGCCGTTGATGTCGCCGTTGCGCGCCACCGTGAAACGCACTGCGGTGCGTTCGTCGCCCGCTTCGGGCAATTCGACCGTGCCGTAGTAGACGACCTCAAGTTTTGGATTGACCTTTACCACGCTGACGTCAACCGGCAGCGCGGCCTTTTCGACGGCTTTGTAGCGGTGCACGTTGACCACGTAGTCGCCTGGCAGGAGCCCGCGCACTGTGACCACTTCCTGATTAAGCGGATTGACAATGGTTTGTCCGTTGACGGTCATGGTGTCGTTCTCGCTGCCGCGATCGTCGCGATCCAGATGCATCAGGCCCGCCTCGGGGCTGCGATACCAGATGACTTCGCCGTCTGGCGATTCCACCCAGGTATCGACGTCGTCGCTGTTACCGTCGGCCCATGTCGTGGTCACGATGATCTCCGCCTTGGCGGGGATATCGCCGAGTTTCGCCGGCGGATTGATCGAGGTGATTGCGATCATGAACAGCAGGGTAAAGCCGAGCAGCGCGTTGAATAGCAGGTCCGTGAACGGGTCCTGATCGTAGTGACTGCGCCCGCTGCCGCGTTTCACTTAGGCGCTCCTAGAAGCAAGAGACGGCAGCAACTCGCGCTCGCTGAAGTGCAGGGTAGCAGCGACCAGCCGCTCAGCTGAGCGGTCCAGCTGCAGGTTCTGCATGCCCAGTGCGAGATTCGCCAGCAGGCCGACCAGGGTGGTGTACAACGACACACCCATGCCAGAGCCCATGCGCCCCAGCATCTGCGGCAGGTCGGCATAAGTCAGCGTTTTCAGCGCATCAATGGCACCGAGCATGAATACGAAACCGACGATGGTGCCCAGCAACCCCAGCTTCAGCAGCAGGCTAGAGACGAACCAGCCCGCCTCGTGCGCTCCGCGCGCCCGTTCGATCAGGATTTCGCGCAGCGCCGCCCGATCTGAGTCGGGCACGAGCAGGCCAGCACAGTATTCGCCGGCCCAGTCCTGGGGGCCCTTAGGCGTGGCGTCGATGCGTCCTGATCGCAGGAATCCTGTCCGCAGCTGCGCCAGTGCATGGTGTGCTGCCGATAGTTGGCTGGCACGCCAGCCGCCCCAAATCACGCCGCCCAGGTATATCAGCAGGATCACCGCTGAAATTTGCGTGAGGTCGGTGACCAGCACGCGCTGTACCAGCCCCAGAGTCCACGCCACATGCAGGCCGAACAGGCACAGGCCGCTCAGCATCAGCCAGCGCAAAAAACTCGCGCCGCGAACGTCGCCGAGGGGCAGGGTGTGGGTGGTACGTGGGTCAGCTTGCAAAACTGTCTCTCGTGATTTGGTGATAGAGCTGCTGAGCATATCGGGCTTCGCGGGCGCGCAACTCACGGCCGCCGGACAGCGCGCTGGTACCGCTGCTCAAACTCGTGAAATGCTCGCCTTGTATTCCAAAAACATTGCCGACCGAAATGGCATAGTCGGGCGCCATCAGGCTGTAGCAGGTGTTGAGATACGTGGGAGTGGGGGGCGCGTCGCCGCGCACCTTCGCAGCGATGGACAGCGCTACCTGCTTGGCCTGGCTATTGGCGCAAAATGCAGACTTGGGCATGGGGTCTGCCGCCGCGGCATCGCCAATGACGTGAACCCCATTGTGCAGTCGCGATTCCATATCAAGAGGCCGCACGGGGCACCAGCCACTTTCATCGGTCAAACCTGCATCGCGCGCGATCGTCGCTGCGCGCTGCGGCGGAATGATGCTGGCCAGATCAGTGTGTATGACATCGCCGCTGGCCAGATGCACCTTGCCCTTAGCCGCATTCACAGCGATGACTTCGCCGCCGCTTGCGCGGGGAACCCATTCCACAGTTCCGGGGTAGAGCGTGTCCCACCCCAGTTTGAACAGCGCGCGCTTGCTGAAATCGTCCTTGGCGTCGGCCACGATGATCTTGCAGCGGCGCTGCGTCGCCGCCAGCCGCCAGGCCATCAGGCTGGCGCGCTCGTAAGGTCCGGGCGGGCAGCGGTAGGGATTGGCCGGAGCGCTCACCAGTAATGTTGCGCCGTCTCGAATTGCCTCAAGGCGCTGGCGCAGACGAGGCACCTGCGCGTCACCGAGCCAGGCATGCGGCATATGCTCGCTGCTTCTAGCGTTGAGGCCGTCGATGGTGGCCCAGCGCATTTCAACGCCCGGACTCACGACAAGGAAGTCGGCGCGCAGTGTCTCACCTGATGAGAGCTTCACTCTTCGCAATACAGGATCAATCTCGACGGCAGTTTCGCGCAACCACTTCAGACCGCGCGCCTGTAGCGCCGACGGCCCGCGCACGATGTCGCCCAGCGCGCACAAGGAGGCGACTGCGGAATTGCTGAACACGCCGGTGTGAAATAGCGCGCGCGGTTCGATCAGTGTCACCGCGATGTCTGGTGCCAGATCGCGCAGAACGCGCGCACAGCTGGCGCCTCCAAAGCCACCGCCAACGATCACCACGTGTGCTGCTGCTGCCGAACGCAGCCGCAAGGGCAGGGTCGCCAATAAGCCGGCAAGCATCAGGCGGCGGCGTACGTGATTCATGGTGCGGTATGGGAGAAATACTTGGCCAGCGCGTTGATTTGCGAATCGCTCAGGCCAGCCGCGATGCGCGGCATCGCAGTGCCTCCCAGAGCGCCATCGCGATAGGCCCGAAGCTGAGCCGCAATCTGCACCTCATCCATCGCAAAAAAGGACGGCATGCCCGACGGGGCCTGCGCTGAGCCGTGGCAGGTCTCGCACGCGAGGGTCAGCGCGTCCGTCGCACAGGCGATGTGCGGCAAGGCGATCAACAGGACAAGGACCAGAAAGCGGGTCATACGGCGCGGAATAGTAGTTGCCGGTCTGACTCGGATTGTCACCGCAGCGGCCTAATCCGCGCCATGTGGCAAAAATGGGACACCTATGATTGAAGAAGCGCGAGATGTGACATTAGCCTTCGCGCTGTCTTCAATAAATGCATTCTATTCGAACGCGCCCAGCGCACTGGTATCTATCCTGGTCGGCAGCATGCTGATAACACTTGCGCCGAAAGTCTCGAAGCTCTTCTGGTCAGGCGAGGCGCAAGGACTGCGACCGCAAAGTAAGGCAATTGCCGCGGCCAACGCGACGCCTACTGCCGCTTAGGTTCATGCATGGCGAACAGCTGCCCCTGAGATCATTCGCCTGTCCGGCAAGCGCAAAAATTCGTTCTCGAAGCCATCCCCGCACGAGTTGGCGCGCGAGCGGTGGTCGACTGTTTGACGCTCGCGTGCTCAATCAAATTCCACAAAGGGCCAAGCCAAATCTTCCAACGATCGCCTAACGATTGAAGGCTGCCTTCTGCCAATCAAATGGGTAGCGCTTTGCGTCGACTCACGCGAATCCTCTGGAGCCGACCTCCAGGTTCGGGAAGTCCAAGACCGCCCCGCTTCTGTAGCGAAGAGCGCAGGAACCTCTGTGCGCAAGCGCAGGTGGGTGTTTGTGCCAGCGCAAAGCGGCCGTGCTAGTTTGGATTGATTCGATACTGTCGGGGAGACTGTCCTACGAGCTTTCGAAAAACCGAGCTGAAATGCGATTGGCTGCTGAAGCCGACGGACAAGGCAAGCTCTGAAAGAGCGGTATCGCTGCTCAGAAGCAGCTTCTTCGCTTTTTCAATGCGCCTTCGCGTGAGGTACTTGTGCGGAGGCTCTCCGACCGCATCTCGAAATGCGCGGGCAAAGTAGAAGCGACTGATGCCAGCTTCCTGAGCCAACTCATCCAGCGCCACGCCGTCAGTCAGGGATTCCTCGATGCGTTCCTTGGCTCGAGCGATTCCGCTGGGAATTGACGGCGTGTAAATTTGGGTCTCGAGGTCGCTGCGGAGGAGGTGACACCAGAGCGCGTCCATCAAACTATCCACGAGCAGTGAGCCGTGCTCACGTGGGTCGCGCAATTCATCACAAATCGTGGTGACGCAATTGCGCGCGAACGCATCGTCGAATGCGAACCGAAACGGCAAGGATGCAGTCGATGCCTTTTCGTTGCCGATCAGATCGGCCAGCCGTTCTCTAGAAAAATGGAGGCTGACGAATTCGAGTCGGCCGTCCGGCTTGAAGGTCGCAGTGTGTCTCGCCGGGATGACGTGAAGTTGCCCCGGGGTCGATGACCAGTCGCTCCAGCCGTTCTTGACCCGCGTGCGAACACTGCGGCTTCCGCCAGTGTGCAGGGCAAGAATCACTTCGTCGGCGTTATTAAGGTCGTAGCTGCCCAGCCAAGGCGTACGCCAATAAAACGCGTTGAGCGCGCCGCGCGTGGTCTGCCGCGAACGAACCAGGGGCGCGACGCCGATGGCCTTTCGCAAGGCCTCCGCCGCCAGCACGTGGCCCGTCGGTATGGATAGCTGCATGTTTGTCCTCCAGCCGAGACCGCAAGTTCCCGACAATTCAGCAATCGCTCGAAAGAATCGGCTTTGCTTTGTCCTCAGAGTAGCACCCACGCAAGTCTGTTTCTATTCGCGCGCGGCTTTGCCGCATATGTCTGATGCCAAGGAGATTTTCGAATGCAGGGTATTTGCAAAGGCCGGGTTGCCATCGTCACCGGAGGTGGCCGTGGGGTTGGACGAGAATACGCACTGCTACTTGCCCGCCAAGGTGCAAAAGTCCTTGTCAATGATCTGGGTACGGCAGCTGATGGAGCGGGGAAAGATCAGAGTCCAGCCCAGGCAGTTGTTGAGGAAATCGCCGCATTCGGCGGTGAAGCCGTGGCCAATTTTTGTGACGTAAGTGATTGGCAGGCCGCCAAAGTGATGGTCGACGCGGCCATCGAAAAATTCGGCAAGCTCGACATCTTGATCAATAACGCCGGGATACTCCGCGACCGAATGTTTGTAAACATGAGCGAGGAGGAATGGGATTCTGTTATTCGGGTCAACCTCAAGGGCGTCGCAGCTCCGGCACATCATGCCTGTGCGTACTGGAGAGCAAAATCCAAGGAAACAGGTCGCCCACTAGGGGCTCGCCTGATCAATGCCTCGTCGGCATCGGGCATCTACGGCAATGTGGGCCAGGCGAATTACAGCGCAGCCAAAGGCGGAATCGCCTCATTCACGACGACGCTCGCGCTGGAGATGGCACGCTATGGCGTGACGGTAAACGCCATTGGTCCTCGCGCTGAAACCCGTTTGACTGCTGGATTAAAGGAGCTCACTGCCGAACAACTCGCACGTCGCTCACCACACTGGGTCGCCCCTATAGTTGTATGGCTGGCGAGCGAGGAGTCCGCTGCCGTCACCGGGCGTTTCTTCGAGGCGGGATCTGGCATGCTCGCCGTGGCCGAGGGGTGGCATCAGGGGCCTCGTGTCGATCAGGTCGATGATCCCTCCATCCTCGGTCCCATCGTGGCTGAAATGATGTCCAAGGCAAGACCAAACGCGGACATTTTTGGTCAGGACCTAAAGCCTGGTCCCGGCTTGTGAACTTGCAGAAGCTGGTGGGGCGCAATTTCGCGGAAATGCACGCTGCGTACACGAAGCGCGACACGATGCTTTATGGACTCGGCGTTGCGGCGTGCCAGGATCCGCTCGATCCCGTAGATCTCAGCTTTGTCTACGAAGAACAACTGCAAGCGTTGCCGTCCATGACGAGCGTGCTTGCCCATCCCGGATTCTGGGTCAAAGAGCCGGCGCTCGAATTGAACTGGCTCAAACTTGTGCATGCGGAGCAACGATTCGACGTTTCTGCCCCGCTGCCGGTCGAGGGTGGGGTCATCGGCCGATATCGGGTCAAAGGCGTTGTCGATAAGGGAGTCGACACAGGGGCAATGATGTATTTCGAGAAAACGCTTGAATCCTTGGATGGTACGCACATGGCTACCATCAACATGACGTATTTCTTCCGTGGTGACGGCGGTTGCGGGAACTGGGGGGAAAAGGATGCGGATCTGATGTCCGTACCGACCTCGCCTCCCGATGGTCATCACCAAGTCATCACCGATTCGCGAGCCGCGCTGATCTATCGTCTGTCCGGCGACTACAACCCTCTGCACGCCGATCCGGTAATTGCAAAAAACGCCGGCTTTGATCGTCCGATTCTGCACGGGCTGTGTACCTATGGAGTTGCCTGTCACTCACTGGTGAGAGCGGTCGCAGGAGGGCAAGCCTCGCGCCTCACGTCTATGGCAGCGCGATTCACCAAGCCAGTGATGCCAGGCGAAACCCTTCGCACTGAGTACTGGCGTAGCGCCGAAAACACGATTCAGTTCCGCTGTATTGCGCTCGAGCGAAACGAAGTCGTGCTCGATCGAGGTAGCGCGCGGCTCAATTGACCGTTGTCTGGGGCGGGTCTCAGGCCGAGCCGCTTGATAGTTGACTCCGGGATCCTTTGCCGAATCAGCGGTCGAGATCAGTGGCCATCATCCCGAATAGCCTGGGGAACTGCCCATCGAGCCGGTGGTGCAAGATCGCGCGAGCGTAATCCAGGCGATGCTCTAGCCCAGCGTGGGACGCTTCCCAGGCGATGATGATCGTCGAGCCCAGGTGAAACAAACTGGAAGACGCCTCGCGGGCTAACTCCTCATGGCGCTGCAGGGCACAGTCGCGCACGAAAGGGACAATTTTTTGCAGGCGACGTGTCAGCTTCTGCTGCAAGTCCTGGTCGCTGACCTCGCCCAGCAATGCTTGGAAGTGCGCCTCGAAGGCGCTCAATGTGTCCTGCTTCTGTATGCAGCGATAGACGTCTAGCGCGTTGACCGTGGCAGTGCCTTCACCAATGGTCATGGTGAAAGAATCGCGCATCAGACGCGAATGAGGCCACTCTTCAATGATGCCGATGCCGCCATGCGCCTCCATGGCGTCGGCCGTTACCTTGCGAGCATCACGGCACACCCGGTACTTCGCCAGCGGCGTCAGAATCCGAACCAGTTTTTCCATTCCCGGTTCGCCTTCGTCGGCGCGGCGCAGGATTTCAGCGGTATGGAAAGCAAACGATCGACCCTGTTCGACCACGACCTCCATTTTGCTCAGTTGTTTGCGCATCAGTGGTAACTGATCAATCGGCTTGCCAAAGGCGAGGCGATTGCGTGCGAAGTGTCGGGACTCGGTGTAGGCGCGTCGCATCAGTGCCGCCGAACGGATGCTGTTGGACATTCTTGAGGCCGACATCATTTCTGCGATCTGCTGGAAGCCACGTCCAACCTCACCCATCAGGTAGGCCTCGGCGCCCTCCATCTGGATTTCGCCGGTCGCCATTGACTTGGTGCAGACCTTATCTTTGAGTGCGACTATCCGATAGTCGTTATGGCTGCCATCGTCCTTGTGCTTGGGCATCAGGAACAGGCTAACCCCGGCCCAGCCTGAAGGGGCAGTGTCAGGCCGAGCCAGCACCAGCATCAGGTCGGCGCTGGCGTTGGAGCAGAACCACTTCTGTCCGCGAAGTTTCCAGACGCCATTCTCGAGATGGGCTTCGGTTTCCGTCTGCGACACGTCCGAGCCCGCGTGCTGCTCGGTGACGAGCATGCCGCCCTGTAGGAGCTGTTTCATGTCGAGCGTCGTCAGCCGCGACAGATACTTCTCGATCAGTTCTGGCGAGCCATGCTTTTTCAGCGTGCGCGTGAACGCGTCGGTCATGTTGAGCGGGCACGTCAGGCCGTGTTCGACCTGTCCGTAAAGGTAGAACAGCACGTATTTCGCCAGCGGCGGCATGACGTCTGGCCAGCCGAGCATGCCGGGGACGTGGGAGACCGCGTGCATCGCAAATTGTTCATAGCCGATGCGCTCCAGTTCCAGGTAGGCGGGGTGATAGATCACCTCGCTCGTCGGCACGCCCGTTCGCGTTCGTGGCTGCAACCGGGGGCCTTCCTTGTCGGCTGTGGAAGCTAGTTGTTCCATCTCGCCGCCCGCCATTTCGCCGAGTCGGTTCAGGTGCGGCGCCAGGGATTTCAGCAATTGGGGATCGAGATACAACCCGAGTAAAGGCATCAGGTCGGGATCTTCGGCAAACAGGTTGATGCCGAAGCTGTCCGGGATGTTGCGGCCGAAAGTGCCTGGGCCGCGGTGGCTTGCTTCGGTAGTGCTGTTCATCGCAAATTCTTCCGGGGCGGTACTCATATTGGCTGACTCCAAGTTCCTATTTTCGGAACTGGTGGAAATTAGGTTTGCGCTTTTCCATGAAGGCGCTGGCACCTTCGGTCTGCTGCGCATTACCGGCCATGTGGGTGAGGGCCTGCTTCGCCATTTCGAAAGAGGGCTGAATCATGTCGAACCAGACGTTCGCGCCGATCTTGCTCATCTCCAGGTATGCAGGACTGCGATCCAGCATGATTTCGCACCACTCCTGCACTTCGGCTTGCAGGCGCGCGTGCGGTACAACTTTGTTGATCATGCCCATATCGAACGCCTCTTGTGCCGTGTATTTCTTGCACAAGTAGTTAATCTCGCGGGCGCGTTTTTCGCCAATCGTCAGCGCCAGCAGGTTGGTGCCCCCAAAAAAAGGCGAGCTGCCGATGCGGGGGCCCACTTGGCCGAAAGTGGCGTGCTCGGAAGCAATGGCAAGATCGCAGCACACCACCACCTCATTGCCACCGCCGATGGCCGCTCCATTGACGGCGGCCACCACGGGCTGGCGCATGCGCCGGATCAGGGTCAGGCTCCGCACCGAGGCGTCAAATAACTTGCGTGCCTTTTCCGGGCTGAATTCGGCAAGATCTCCAAGGAAGCCCCCGGCGGTGAATGCCCGGTCTCCGGCGCCGGTCAGTACCACGACGCCAACCCGAGGGTCTTCGTGACAGTCCTGCAGGGCATCGCCCACTTGCGTGATCATGGCGTGATCAAAGGCGTTCATCCGTTCAGGGCGATTGAGCGTGACCCAGGCCACGGCGTCGCGCTTGTCGAGGATGACATCTGCTTTGGCACGACTTGCCGGCGCCTTTTTTTGGGGCTTGCTACTGCGAGTCTTGCCGCCCTTAGCAGGCGATTTCCGGGTGACGGTTTTATTGGGTGCCTTTGCGGCCATCTTCACTCCGTTGATCTGGGTTTGCCGTGCGGCCGAGTTTGGCGCACGGCTGACCAATGTTCTGTCGTGAACTTGCCTTTTTATCGGGATTCGAACAAGGGCTTGATCCCAACCTGATGCTCGCAGCGTTGCGAGACCATCCGGTGCTGTTCTGTTTTCGGGCATCGCTGTGTCGGTCGCCCCTTGTGTGTGACCAATACATCTCGTCACTTCGTCCTTGCGCTGCGCGAACACAACCTCCGCCGCAGGGACCGCCATGGTGGCAGCGGGCCTTTGCGCCGCAAGTTTCTGATAAATGCGCAAGCGGCTGGAAGACTCGCCGGGCGTCGAACGTTGAAATGTCGCCTTCCTGCTAGGAGAAGACATGGGTCGGCTGATTAACATCGACAACGGCGGCACGCTGACAGACATCTGCGTGATTGATGGCGAGCAGATTTTTCATACCAAGACCCTGACTACGCCGTATGACTTGTCCAAGTGCTTCCTCGAGGGTCTGAAGAAGGCCTCCGTGTTGCTCTACGGTGAAGAACGGGTGGTGGACCTGTTGCTCTCAACCGATCACATCCGATACTCGACTACTCAGGGCACCAATGCCATTGTCGAACGCAAAGGTCCCCGCCTCGGGCTGATCGTGTCTGCTGACGACGATATTGACCGCTTGCGGACGGGCGATACCGAGCGCGAGCTGTTTGACGCAATGGTCGGCAGGCGGGTCGCGACGCTGGACGTGTCGCTCGAGGACAGTGCATTCGACATGGCCATCGTTGCCGGAATCAACCGCCTCACTGCGATGGGCGCCCATCGCATTGTCGTCAGCCTTCAAGGAGCGGATGGGGCGAAGCACGAGGTCCGTGTCAAGGACACAACGCTGCGCAAGTTTCCGCGACAACTGCTGGGTGTAGTGCCGCTGTTATGCGGCACTGACCTGATTGAAGACGGGAACTTCATCCGGCGCACTTGGACGGCGATGCTCAACGCCTACCTGCACCCCACGATGGAGGCCTTCCTGTATCACGCTGAAGGTATTCTGCGGGACTATCACCATCAACATCCCTTGCTGATTTTTCGCAATGACGGTGATTCCGCGCGAGTGGCACGAACCGTTGCCCTCAAGACGTACAGCTCCGGTCCGCGAGGCGGGATGGAAGGGGCTAGGGCACTCGCGCAGCACTATGGCTTCAAGCGAATGCTGTCGATGGACATCGGTGGCACGACCACGGACATCGGCCTGGTCGAGCATGGCGCCGTGGTCGAGCGACGGCGCGGTTGTGTCGAAGGTTTGCCGGTGTCATTGCCACTTTGCGAAGTCGCCAGCATCGGCGTCGGCGGTTCGTCAATTTTGCGTGCGGATGATGGACAAATTCGCGTCGGGCCCGAATCTGCTGGCGGCGCGCCTGGGCCGGCGTGCTACGGGCTGGGAGGACAGCAACCGACGATTACCGACGTGCTGTTGCTGACCGGTTTGATCGACGACAAGACCTATTTTGACGGTGCCATGGCGCTTGACGGCGCGCGCGCCCAATTTGCTGTTAAGAAGCAGTTGGCAGAGCCGCTCGCACTGGACATCGCCACCACACTTGAGAAGGCCGAGCAGGCATGGGTCGGCAAGGTGGCCATGAGCCTTGCCAAGCACACTACGCTGGACGAAGAAACTGTACTCGCCGCATTTGGTGGTGCCGGTCCGTTTCTGCTGACCGATATTGCCGCCGCTGCTGGCTTGCAGGAGGCCATCATTCCGGGGCTCGCTGCCGTATTTTCGGCTTATGGCATCGGCTTTTCTGACATTGCGCAGCAGTACCAGCGCCGCGTGACAGACCTATCGGTCGACGCTGCGGACGCAATGATTGAATCGCTTCTCGAGGCGGCCGAGCGCGACATGTTTGCCGAGGGTTTCGAACTAGAAGCCTGTCGATTGGAATGGTCTCTGGTCCGCGAACAGGGCGATGAGGTCGAGCTTCGCGAGTGGTCGCCGGGCCTCGCTTTTCCGCCCGATGCACTCGATTGCGACGCCACATTTGTTGAATTACGCGTTGTTCGACCCATCGCCCACGCGAGTCTAGGTGGCTCGGAATCCAGCGCCAGCGTCGAGGCCGTCATCGGCGGCACTCGTCGCGCATGGGTGCCGGGTCAGGGAGAACAGGATCTGCCGGTCTATGCGCTCTCAGATCAACCGGCGGGCGCCACCGCCCGCGGTCCCTGCGTGATTGAGGAGTCGTTCTTCACATGTCGTGTCGGATCGGGCTGGGTTTTTCGCATTAACGCCAACCGCGACACGCGCCTGTCGCGAATCTAGGATTGAGGAAGCCATATGAAGGTTCTGATCACCGAATATCTGCGTATCAACCTCGACACCGAGCAATGGGAATGCCGCGACTGCAGCAAACCTATCGGTACGGCAAGGAAAAATTACAAAGAAGGCCTGCTGGTTTATCACCGCGATCCGCG
>TARA_R110000850_G_scaffold191091_10_pt1 | contig 15682 bp, 14 predicted proteins | sample TARA_R110000850 | Tara Oceans TARA_R110000850 (sample SAMEA4397586) | marine metagenome | biome: Polar Biome; feature: [SRF] surface water layer (ENVO:00010504); material: water (ENVO:00002006), including particulate matter (ENVO:01000060) such as... | depth 5 m | reverse complement strand
CCCACATGATTTTGCGCGTGCCCGGGATCTACGGCCCGGGGCGCATGCCGCTGGCGCGCCTGCGCAAGAAACTGCCTGTAGTTGATGACGGCGATCCCTTGGCGCCGCCCCGATGGACCAACCGAATTCATTCCGAAGACCTTGCTGATATTGCGGTGGCGGCCATGGACCGCGGCCGGGACCGGCGCGTCTACAACGCAACAGATGGTCACCCCAGCACCATGTGCGACTACTTCAGCCGTTGTGCGCAGGCGTTGGGGCTGCCATTGCCGCCCCGAATCAGCTTCGATCAGGCGCGCGAAACCCTGAGTCCGCAAATGCTTTCTTTTCTTGAAGAAAGCCGTCGAATCCACAATTTGCGAATTCGCGATGAATTAGGCGTCAAGTTGCGCTATCCAGACCTCAGCACGGGTCTGCCGGCGAGCATGACCTGAACGCTGTCGCAATCCGACCAGACAGTCGCTAAAATCCGCCGCGAAAGGCCCTTCCGGGCCTACAGGGAGAGATTCGATGAGCATGATGCAGGAATTTAAAACGTTCGCCATGCGTGGCAATGTGGTCGATCTGGCCGTGGGTGTGGTGATTGGCGCAGCCTTCGGCAAGATCGTCTCATCCTTGGTCGCAGACGTCGTGATGCCGGTTCTGGGCGTCATTGTCGGGGGTGTCGATTTTTCTGATATGGCGATCACGCTCAAGGCCGCCCAAGGCGACACGCCCGCCGTTCTTCTGAGCTACGGCAAGCTGATTCAGGCGACATTTGATTTTGTGATCGTTGCGTTCGCTATTTTCATGGTGGTCAAGGGCATTAACGCCGCCAAGAAGAAGGAAGAGGCAGCCCCTGCAGCACCGCCGGAACCAAGCAAAGAAGAAGTTTTGCTGGGTGAAATTCGTGACTTGTTGAAGAAATAAGCTGTTGAATTGAAAAAGCCCGCGAAAGCGGGCTTTTTTTCGGTTCACGTAATCCGGTGCCACCCCACCAGGCGCGTCGAAGCCTTTTTTGGAGGCGGAACATAATTGGTGACAGCGGATGGGTTCAGCATCTGGCCTGCCCGGCTCTTTCCTGAAGCGCCAAACTGCCACGCGCAATCCTCAGGCACTATCTTTTTAGAGTAATTACTCTAATAATCTCCGGAAGCTGCTTATGACTTCAAAAACCCCGCTTTTAGTCGTGCGTTCAGGCCAGCCCGGACGGCTAATCCGCTAAACTTGCGCCCGCTGCAATCAGCGAGACAAGCAGATGGCGATCTGGAGGCGTTCACCCACCCAGCCATGCTTGCCTGATTCAATCCAAATCTAGAAGGGAAATACTGCATGCCGGTCAAAATTGCCGTGCTCAAGGAAACCGCCGAACGTGAGAAACGGGTTGCTTTGGTCCCCGCGGTCGCGGCCAAGCTGGCCAAGCTTGGCGCCGAACTACATCTGCAGTCCGGAGCGGGTCTTGCCGTAAAACTTGCTGACGATGCTTTCACCGACGTCCGTTGCGCTGCCAATCCCCAGGGGTTGGTGTCCGACGCGGACATCGTGCTGTGTGTTCAGCCGCCATCGGCTGAGGTCGTTGATGCCATGAAGGAAGGCGCGATCCTGTTGTCCTTCATTCATGCACACAAGGAAACGTCGCTCACTGCCAAGCTGCGCGACAAGAAAATCACCTGTTTTGCCATGGAACTCGTACCGCGCATCACACGCGCACAGGCCATGGACGCACTGTCTTCGCAGGCAGCCTTGGCGGGTTACTACGCGGCCTTGCTGGGTGCCACCAGCCTCAACCGCATCCTGCCCATGATGACCACCGCAGTCGGATCCATTCGTCCGGCCAAATGCCTGGTCATGGGTCTCGGGGTTGCCGGATTGCAGGCGCTGGCCACGGCACGCCGACTGGGCGCCATCACCGAAGGCTATGACGTGCGTCCCGAGACGCGCGAGCAAGCCGAATCACTGGGCGCCAAGTTTGTGAACACCGGCGTGGATGCACGCGGAGAAGGCGGCTATGCACGCGAACTCACGCAGGAAGAAAAAGACAAGATTGCTGAAGTGGTGACCAAGCACATTCAAAGTGCGGACATGATCATCACCACCGCCGCGATTCCGGGCCGCCCATCACCGAAGCTGATTTCCAAGCACCAGGTCGATGGCATGAAGGCCGGCGCCGTGATCGTGGATCTTGCAGCCGAAGGCGGCGGCAATTGCGAATACACCAAGCCAGGTGAAACCATCCAGATTGGTCAGGTCACCATTGCAGCGCCGCTCAATGTGCCTTCACTGCTGGGCGAACACGCCAGTGAGCTGTACTCCAAGAACCAGTTCAACCTGATCGAGCTGTTCCTCAAGGAAGGCGAAATCAATATTGACTGGGAAGACGAGGTACTGGCCAAAGCCTGTCTCACGCATGCAGGTGAAATCAAAAACGAGATGGCACTGAAGGCGGTGGAAGGCAAGTAATCACTTCTTTGATGTGTGCGCTCTGCCCCACTGATATCCGCCATCCCATTCTGTTGAAGGAATAAAGAACACCATGGAATACGCAACCACTGTCCTGACCGGATTTGTCGCGCTCTATATCTTCATGCTCGCCGCCTTTACCGGCTACGAAATCATCGGGCGTGTACCTTCCATCCTGCATACACCGCTGATGTCCGGCTCCAACTTCGTGCACGGCATTGTGGTGGTCGGCGCCTTGTGGGCGCTGCTCAATGCATCCACCACGCTCGAACAGGCAATCGGCTTTTTCGGCGTACTGTTAGGTGCGGGTAACGCCGCAGGCGGTTATGTGGTGACCGAACGCATGCTTGAAATGTTCAAGCCGTCTGACAAGAAGAAGACCGACAACTAATTTCGTCATGCCTGCTCACGCAGGCATCCAGTCCCGACCCAGATCTTCTGGATTCCCGCCAAAGCGGGAATGACATACGAGAGAATCAAGCTCATGAACGCAGCCCTTATTATCGACGCGAGCTACTTCGTCGCCGCTTTCCTGTTTATCTATGGCCTCAAGCGCATGTCCTCCCCGGTCACCGCGCGCTCCGGCATCGTGGTCGCCGGTTGGGGCATGGTGGTCGCCGTGGTGGCCAGCGGCTTGTATGCGCTGGACGTCAATGAAGCCGCAAAGCCGCATCTGAGCACCAACGTCGCACTGGCAGTCGGCGCGCTGATCATTGGATTGGGCTGGGCATGGTGGAGCGGCAAGAAAGTTGAAATGACTGCGATGCCGCAGATGGTGGCGCTCTACAACGGCATGGGCGGCGGTGCTGCAGCTGCCATCGCTGCAATTGAAATCTATGGCCACAAGACGCACGGCATGATTTCGCTGAGCCTAGCCGCCATTGGTGGCCTGATCGGCTCCATCTCGCTGTCCGGATCGCTGATTGCCTGGGCCAAGCTCGACGGCCGCATCAACAAGACCTTGCGCCTGCCCGGCCTGCAGGCCATCAACGGCACGCTGTTGCTGATCACCGCAGGGCTGGGCGCCTGGATCGTCTACACCGGCGGCGCCATCGGACATCTCGAAATCACTGCTTTCTTTGCGCTGGCTTTGTTCTACGGCGTGATGATGACCATGCCGATCGGCGGCGCTGACATGCCGGTCGTGATCTCGCTGTACAACGCCTTCACCGGACTGGCCGTTGGCTTTGAGGGCTACGTGCTCAACAACCCGGCGCTGATGATTGCCGGCATGGTGGTGGGCTCAGCCGGAACCTTGTTGACCCTGCTGATGGCCAAGGCCATGAACCGCAGCGTGTCCAATGTGCTGTTCTCCAACTTCGGCGTCGTCGACGGCGACGGCGAGAGTGAAATCAAGGGCAGCATGAAGCCTGCGGATGCCGGCGATGCCGGCATCAATATGCGTTACGCGCAGAAAGTCATCATCGCCCCCGGCTACGGCCTGGCTGTGGCGCAGGCGCAGCACAAACTCTACGAATTCGTGAAGCTGCTCGAAGCTGCGGACGTGGAAGTGAAGTTTGCAATTCACCCGGTGGCTGGCCGTATGCCCGGTCACATGAACGTGCTGCTGGCCGAGGCCGGCGTGCCCTACGACATCATCTATGACATGGAAGACGTGAACGATGAGTTCAAGGAAGCCGATGTCGCGATCGTGATCGGTGCCAATGACACCGTGAACCCGGCTGCCCGCACCAACAAATCCTCACCGATCTACGGCATGCCCATCCTCAACGTGGATCAGGCCAAACAGGTCTACGTGGTCAAGCGCGGTCAGGGCAAGGGCTATTCCGGCGTCGAGAACGAACTGTTCTTCGCCGACAACACCAATATGGTCTATGGCGATGCGCAGAAAGTCATGGTCGCCATGGTGCAGGCGGTGAAGTCGCTGGATGGTGGTGGTCACTAGCTTCCTGCCATTTCAAATCACTTGGCCAGAACATTCTGGCCACGACAGGAGGCCGCCAATGTGCGGCCTTCTTTATTCTAGGCCAACATTTGCCTAAGGGACGGGCAGGCCCTTCCCCGGTTTCCATGCCAGTCCGCCCATCACGATCACACGCATCTGTTTGGTGAGCTTCTCGCTAATCGCGCCCTTGGCGTCGGGGTGATCCGCGGGCAGTTCCAGCAGGTCGCCAAGGATGGAGACCACGGTGTTGACCAGCAGTGATGCGAGCATTTCCAGGTCTTCGCGCGGCAGCTGGCTGTAGTGCGGAAATTTGGCGAAGTCTGCAGCAAGGTCGACGACGAAGCCGCGGATTTCGCGGGCGATAGCTTCACGGATCGGCGCTGAACCGCCATAGCGCTCGCGGGTCAGGAAATGAAAAGCGCTTCGGTTGGCATTGACGTAGAGCAGGAAGGTGCTGACCGAGGCCGAAAGCATGTTGTCGCCGGGCAGCTGCGTCGTTCTCGCCGCGCGAATGAGCTTTCGCAACTGTTGGCAGGTTTCGTCCACCAGCGCCAGGCCGAGTTCGTCCATGTCCTTGAAATGACGATAGAACGAAGCGGGAACCACGCCCGCTTCGCGGGTGATCTCTCGCAGTGACAGGCTGCCATAGCTACGACCAGCCGCCACCTGGCTGATAGCAGCCTCCATCAAAGACTGCCTCGTCTGCTGCTTTTTTTGGTCTCGGATCGCCATAGGCGCTCACCTTACCATGGTGCGCACGGATGTCTTTATTAAAAACCTATTTACTTCATGCAGTTGAGAAACTTTATATACCGCTTATCGGGCTTTCAGTAAACATTTGTTGACTCACAAAATCGATGCAGGCACGATGTGAACACTTGTTTACTTAAATGGATAGCCCAATGTCCTCTCTCAGCCCGATTAAGCAGTTCTTGAACACCGGCCTGCGCCGCGCCCTGAGCACGCCTGTCGGCGCGATGCTGGCATATCCGCACGGCGTGGATCGCTACCTTGAGCAGATCAACCCAAGCTGGTCCCTGCAGGAGGTGCGTGCAGAAGTCATCGCGGTACGTCACCAAACTGCCGACAGCGTCACCCTGACGCTGCGTCCAAATGAAAACTGGCAGGGCTTCCGCGCTGGGCAGTATGTGCGCCTGTCGGTGGAAATCGACGGCGTTCGCCGCACGCGCTGCTACTCGCCGGCCAACTCAGTGCATTCCGCTAACGGCTTTATTGAATTGACCGCAAAAGCGCACGCAAACGGCTTTGTGTCGCGCCATGTACAGCAGAATCTGCGCGCCGGGATGACCGTGGTGCTGTCTCAGGCCGAAGGCGCATTCGCCCTTCCCGAGCAGCGCCCGGACCGCATTCTGCTGATCAGTGGCGGTAGCGGCATAACACCGGTGATGTCCATGCTGCGTACGCTCACAGACGAAGCCCACAGCGGTCGCATCACCTTCCTGCACTACGCCAACGCCGCCAAGGACCAGCTTTACAACGATGAATTGGCCGAGATCGCGGCGCGCTTCCCCAACGTGGAAGTGCTGCTTGGCTACGCCGAGCCGGACCAGGGCGGCAAGCTGACGGGCCTGTTCAGCCGTGAACAGTTGTCCACCGTCGTGCCCGACTACGCCCAGGCGCAGACCTTTCTTTGCGGCCCGCCGGGAATGATGCAATCGGTGCAGAAGCTGTGGGCCGAAGACGGCATCAGCGATCAGCTTCACCTGGAACACTTCACCGCGCAGGCAGTAGTGGCACCCGCAGGCGTTTCAGGCGGCGAGCTGCGCTTTTCCCGCAGCGAGCGTGTCGCCAACAACAACGGCGGCACCCTGCTGGACCAAGCCGAGGCCGCTGGCCTCAAGCCCGAGGCGGGTTGCCGCATGGGCATCTGCCATACCTGCACCTGTCGCAAGACCTCGGGCACGGTGAAAAACCTGCAAACCGGCGCGGTCTCGAGTGAGGCCGACGAGGAAATCCAGATCTGCATCAGCGTGCCGGTCGGCACCGTGACGCTGGACATCTGAGCGTCGCTCTCATCCCTCTTTTCTGAATTCGATACACGGAGTCAATCATGGCCAATCACGTCCCCTCACTGACACCTGAACAGTTCGAAGCCTTTGGCGCCGAGCTCGACGCCATCCGCCAGCGAGTGCTCGCTGACCGCGGCGAACGCGACGCGAATTACATCCGCAAGGTGGTCAAGGCCCAGCGGCGCATCGAAATGGCTGGCCGCGGCCTGCTGTTCTTCGGCTTCCTGCCGCCGGCCTGGCTGGCCGGTACGGCTGCGCTGACGGTGTCCAAGATTCTCGACAACATGGAAATCGGCCACAACATCATGCATGCGCAGTACGACTTCATGCAGGACCCGGCCTTCAACTCCAAGAAGTTCGAGTGGGACCACGCCTCCACCAGCAAACAGTGGCTGCACTCGCACAACTACCTGCACCACACCTTCACCAATGTTGGCGGCGTTGATCGCGACATTGGCTACGGCGTGCTGCGCATGTCCGAAGACCAGAAATGGCACCCCTATTACTTGCTCAACCCGGTCTGGGCGGCGCTGCTGGCGACATTCTTCGAGTACGGCATCTCCATGCACGACCTGGAAATTGAAAAGGTCTGGAAGGGCCAAAAGCCACGCTCCGAAATCAAACAGTGGTTCAAGGACACCTCTGCCAAGCTGCGCAAGCAGCTGGTCAAGGACTATGTGCTGTTCCCGGTTCTGGCCGGTCCGGCAGCGCCGTTCGTGCTGGCCGGCAACTTTGTGGCCAATCGTGCGCGCGACTGGTGGACTTGGGGCATCATTTTCTGCGGCCACTTCCCCGATGGCGTGGAGCAATTCTCCAAGGACTACATCAAGAACGAATCCCGCGGGCAGTGGTACTACCGGCAGTTGCTGGGCTCAGCCAACATCGAGGGCAGCAAGCTGTTCCACGTCATGAACGGCAACCTCAGCTTCCAGATCGAGCATCACCTGTTCCCCGACCTGCCGGCGCATCGCTACGCGGAAATCTCGGTGGAAGTGAAGGAAATCTGCGAGCGTTACGGCCTACCGTACAACTCCGGCCGCTTCGCCAAGCAGTTTGGGACGGTGGTGCGCAAAATCTTCCGGCTCTCGCTGCCCAACCGCAAAGCCAAGAAGGCTAAACCGCAAGCCGCCACAAATGATGCGGTGCAGACTTTGCCGCTGGCGGCATAGAACGCTAAGACGCTCCGAGTAAAACGGTTTTGCAGAGCTTGGCAAAATCCTCCGCTGCCGGGCCGTCCAGTACGGCCCGGCGGTAGCGGTAACTGAGGTACATACAGCTTTCCATCGACGCAATTCCCATCGACATGCCCATGGGCGCAGGCGCGGGGGGACTGAAGTAGAGCGAGGTCACTTTGCCCGCATCCCCCATTGAAGGCGCCTCTCCGAGGCGCCCGATATTGGAAACCCAGGTGCTTTCGACCAGATTTCGGCCCAGCGTCGGCGTGATGTCCTTGAGCCGCCCTTTCAGCACAGATGGCAGAAACTTCGGGATATCCAGCAGATCAACCAGAATGCCCGCCGCACCGGCATGCTTGAGTTGTTCGGTCTGTGCATTCACCGCGCTCACAGCGGTTCCAAAGTCTGCAAGCTGCTTTGCTTCCAGCGATACACTCACGTAAGAGCTGTAATTGCCTAGGACCTCGAACCACCATTCCTGCGGTCGCACATTGACCGGCATCAAGGTGGAAATGCGTCCTTTGCCATCGCTGCGCTCCGCATTCCAGCGATGAATCGTCATCAGCATGCCGGCAATGAGCATGTCGTTGACGGTCGCCGGCTTCTGGCGTCGCGCCATGAAGGCTTGGGTCTCCTGTGCGGTGAATCCCTGCAAGACACATCCGTAGCCTTCATCGGGCTTGGCACAATCTGGCGCGACTCTTTGCGGCGGTGACGCCGATCGCAGCAAGTGCTTGGCCAGAATCGAAGCCCGCTCGATCGTTTCCTTGACGCTGCGCGAACCCACCATGGATTTGAGGTCACGTCTGGACAGGGGATCAAAATCCGGCACCGGGTCGGGCTCACCGGCATAGTGCCGCATGATCGAATTGATCAATCGAAACGTTGACAGGCCATCTGCCAGCACATGGTTGAGCATGATCAACAGGGTGTCCGACACAGGACCTTGAATCAGGCTGACCGCGAAAGCCGGCGAATGGTTTGACGGCGGCTGCAGAGACACCAACCGCTCACGATGGGCTTGAACCGCCTCCTCGTCATCGGCCTTCAAGACGGTCAGCGGCATCGCATCAAACCGATCCGGAATATCCCAGTGATAAGCCGTGCTCATTGCCCCATGCGGCGCCAGACGCGCTCGCGCCATGGGATGCGCCTGCCCCGCCGCCTCAATGGCCGTGGCCAGGCGCTGCGGATTCACCCGCCCCTCCAGACCCACTTCCAGATGAATATTCCAGGGCTCGCTCGGCCTTTCGATATGGAAGAACGAATCATCGAGCAGGTTGGTTGGCGTGGTCCGCATCTGGCGCTTCTCGAGAAGGAATGCGCCAGCATTCTGCCATCGACGCGTTCACTGAAAATTTTGCGGCCGGGCAGCAGATACGGCCCAGTCTCCGACTGAGGCGGGCGCATGGATTAAACTGACCGACTACTTTTGCTGCCGGGAACTTAACGTGCGCTTTGAAGGAACAGACGATTACGTCGCAACCGATGATCTGAAAATGGCGGTCAATGCCGCTGTCACCCTGCAACGACCGCTGCTGGTCAAGGGCGAACCGGGCACGGGCAAGACCCGCCTGGCGCAGGAAGTCGCCAAGCAACTCGATATGCCCTACTTCGAGTGGCATGTGAAATCCACGACCAAGGCACAGCAGGGGCTGTACGAGTACGACGCCGTGTCCCGTTTGCGTGACTCGCAGCTGGGTGACGAGAAGGTCAAGGACATTGCCAACTACATCAAGAAGGGCAAGCTGTGGGAGTCTTTCCAATGCGAAAAGCGCCCGCTGCTGCTGATCGACGAAATCGACAAGGCTGATATTGAGTTCCCGAACGATCTGCTGCGCGAACTCGATCAGATGGAGTTCTACGTCTACGAAACGCAACAGAATGTGGTAGCGACCAATCGTCCTGTCATCATCATTACCTCCAACAATGAAAAGGAACTGCCGGACGCTTTCCTGCGCCGCTGCTTTTTCCACTACATCCGCTTCCCCGATCGCGACACCATGGGGCAGATCGTGGATGTGCATTTCCCCGACCTGAAGAAAAATCTGGTCAAGGAAGCCATGGAAGTGTTCTTTGGCCTGCGTGATCTTCCGGGCCTGAAGAAAAAGCCCTCTACATCCGAGCTGCTGGACTGGCTCAAGCTGCTGCTGGCTGAGGACATCGACCCGGCCGTCCTGCGCGAAGCCAGTTCCAAGAAGACGCTGCCCCCGCTGTACGGCGCACTGCTCAAGAATGAGCAGGACGTGCACCTGTTCGAGCGGATCGCTTTCATGGCACGCCGCAATCAATAAGGCACGCCATTCATCGTGATCATCGTCCATCACCTCGAAAACTCGCGCTCGCAGCGCGTGCTCTGGCTGCTTGAAGAACTGGGCGTGCCGTATGAGGTGAAGCGCTACGAGCGCAACAAGCAGACCATGCTTGCGCCGCCTGAACTCAAGGCGGTGCATCCACTGGGCAAGTCGCCGGTGATTACGGACGGCGATACCGTGGTGGCCGAATCGGGCCTGATCATCGAGTATCTGATCGAGAACTACGGCGGCGGCAAGCTGATTCCAGCTGAGGGTAGCCCGGAGCGCCTGCGTTACCGCTACTGGCTGCACTACGCGGAAGGCTCGATCATGCCGCTGATGGTCATGACCCTGATCCTGTCAAAGGTCGCGCCGGGCGCACCGGCGCTGATCCGCCCCATTGCTCGCGCCATCGTGGGGCAGATTCACAAGGCATTTCTGGGGCCGCAGACCACGCTGCATCTGGATTATCTTGAAAGCGAACTGGCCAAAAGCCCATGGTTTGCGGGCAATGACATCACGGGCGCCGACATCCAGATGAGTTTTCCGCTGGAAGCGGCTGCAGCGCGCGGCGGCCTCGATGAGCGCCGCCCTCGCCTCGTGGCCATGCTCAAGAAAATGCAGGAACGCCCGGCCTACCAGCGCGCCCTAAAAAAAGGCGGCCCTTACCAGCTGCTGAAGTAGAGAGCCCTCTCAGGCGGCCCAATGCTCGGTGATCGCGGTCGACAAACTTTTGCCATCGATATCCAGATAAAGCTCGCGTTCGGTCACTGAGACCGAAATCTTCGAGCGGCGCTGAAGCGCGGCCGCCGCTTCGCTCAGAAAATGCCGATCGAAAGCGAAAATCGGCAATTCGGCGGCTTTGTGGATTTTCTTCCCCGCATATTGGGCCAGCAACAGTGCCGGGTCGCGATGGGCGTAGACCACGGTACGGGTCGCCGCCTTGCTGCCGCGGTGTACACGCTCGGCATCCGGAGCGCCCACTTCAATCCAGACCTGGATCGCCCCGGTCAGGTCGCGCACCCATACCGCCGGCTTGTCGCCACCGGCGGCGATGCCTTCGGTCAGCTCAATGCCCTCCCGGTACTCCAGGCAGTAGGCGAGCAGACGAACCAGCATGAATTCCGTGGTTTCCGAAGGCTGTTGCGCCATCCTGAGTTCAAAGTCGGCATAGACATTCCGGTCCATGTCGGCCAGTTGGATAGCAAAATTGTGCAGGGTCGCGGTCAGGGCCATGGGCGCAGTATGCAGTTCCCAAGCCGAGTCGGTCGGGCCTGGTTGCGGCGCAGGTTAAACTTGCGCCCCTTTACCGACCTGCATTGCCGCATCATTTCGCCGTGAACCCAAACTACGATCCGCACGCCGTCGAGCGCGCCGCCCAATCCTTCTGGACCGAAACCCGCGCTTTCGAGGTCGTGGAAGACCCTTCACGCGAAAAATATTATTGCCTGTCGATGTTCCCCTACCCCAGCGGCAAGCTGCATATGGGGCATGTGCGCAACTACACCATCGGCGATGTGATGAGCCGCTATCAGCGCATGCTGGGCAAGAACGTGCTCCAACCCATGGGCTTTGACGCTTTCGGACTGCCGGCCGAGAACGCGGCGATCGCCAACAAGACCGCGCCCGCGAAGTGGACCTATTCGAATATCGAGTACATGAAGACCCAGCTCAACGCGCTGGGCTTTGGTTACGACTGGACGCGCGAGGTGCAGACCTGCAGCCCGGACTACTACCGCTGGGAGCAACTGCTGTTCACCCGCCTGATGAAAAAGGGGCTGGTTTATCGCAAGGAATCGGTGGTCAACTGGGACCCGATTGATCAAACAGTACTGGCCAACGAACAGGTTGTGGACGGGCGCGGCTGGCGCAGCGGTGCACTGGTGGAGCGGCGCTCCATCCCGCAGTGGTTTCTGAAAATTACCGCCTATGCACAGGAACTGCTGGACGGGCTGGACACCCTCAAGGGCTGGCCGGATTCGGTCAAGACCATGCAGCGCAACTGGATCGGCCGCTCCGAGGGCTTGGAGTTCAGTTTCGAGATCGAAGGCCACAAAGATCCGCTGACGGTCTACACCACGCGCCCAGACACCATCATGGGCGTCACGTTCGTGACGGTGGCTCTGGAGCATCCGCTGGCCCTGGCCGCAGCCGGGAACAATCCCGAACTTGCGGCCTTCCTGAAGGATGCCTCCACCGACAGTCTCCCCGAGGCCGAGATGGAGACCATGGAAAAGCGCGGCATGGCGCTGGGCATTCACGCCGTGCACCCGATTTCAGGTGAGAAGGTGCCGGTATGGGCTGGCAACTTTGTGCTGATGGGATACGGCACCGGGGCGGTCATGGCCGTGCCAGGGCACGATGAGCGTGATCATGCCTTTGCACTGAAGTATCAGTTGCCGATCAAGCAGGTCATCGCCGTCGAAGGCGAAACCTATGACAGCGCGACCTGGAAAGACTGGTACGCCGACAAGTTCAATCCCACCCTGAAACTGGTCAACTCCGGCGATCTCGACGGCCTGAATTACCAGCAAGCTTTTGACGCGCTGGTCGAACGGTTTGAGCAACAGGGCACCGGCCAGCGACGCATCAATTTCCGCCTGCGCGACTGGGGAGTTTCCCGCCAGCGCTACTGGGGCTGCCCGATTCCGGTCATCTACTGCAAGCGCTGCGATGCCCAACCGGTACCGGAGGATCAACTGCCGGTGGTGTTGCCCGAAGATGTGAATTTCACTGGCGTTAAGTCACCCATCAAGGCAGACCCGGAGTGGCGAAAGACCACCTGCCCCAAGTGTGGCGACGAAGCCGAACGCGAAACCGACACCTTCGACACCTTCTTTGAATCCAGCTGGTACCACGCGCGCTACACCTCGCCCGGTGCCGAACAGCTTGTCGATGAGCGCGCCAATTACTGGCTGCCCGTGGATCAATACATCGGCGGCATCGAGCATGCGATCCTGCATCTGCTCTACTTCCGCTTCTTCCACAAGCTGATGCGTGATGAGGGCTTTGTGCACAGCGACGAGCCAGCGACCGAGTTGCTGACACAGGGCATGGTCATCAAGGAAACCTATTTCACTGAGGACGCCAATGGCCAGAAAACCTGGATCAATCCGGCCGACGTGGATATCGAGTTTGATGCCAAGGGTCATCCGCTCTCGGCCAAGCTGACCAGTGATGGGTCAGAAGTGCAGATCGGCGGCATCGAAAAGATGTCCAAGTCCAAGAACAACGGCATTGATCCGCAAGTTCTGATTGACCAGTACGGCGCCGACACCGTGCGCCTGTTTGCGATGTTTGCCGCACCGCCGGATGCCTCGCTCGAATGGAACGATTCCGGCGTCGAGGGTGCTGCGCGCTTTTTGCGTCGCCTGTGGCGCGGTGTTCAGGCACATGTATCACGGGGCCCGGCGGAGAAGCTCGAGCTTGCCAGTCTGAACCCTGCGCAGAAGACACTGCGCGCTGCGCTGCACGACACCATTGCCAAGGTGGGGGACGACTACGGCCGACGCAAGCAGTACAACACGGCCATCGCCGCGGTGATGGAACTGATGAACACCGTTGCCAAGTTTGAAGATGACAGCACGCAAGGCCGGGCCTTGCTGCAGGAAATCTGGGAAGCCGTGGTGCTGATGCTCAATCCGATCGTGCCCCATACCGGCCACGCGCTATGGGAAGCGCTATCTGGCAATAACGGTGCGCTGGATGCACGTTTTCCTGTTGCCGACGAGAGTGCCCGCGTCAAGGATCAGGTGACCCTGGTGATTCAGGTCAATGGCAAACTGCGCAGCCGCATCGAAGTCGCCAGCAGCGCAAGCAAGGATGAGATCCTCGAGCAAGTTCTGGCGGACGAGAACGTTCAGAAGTTTGTTGCCGGCCAGAGCATCAAGAAGAAAATCGTGGTCCCTGGAAAGCTGGTCAATCTGGTCGTCTGATCACCTGGATCCCCGCACTTGAAATCTCTCTTCAATCAGCACACGCCCACTGCATCACGCAGGCTGCGGTACGGCATGTGCCTGTTGCTGGTACTGACGGCAAGTCTTCTGGCCGCTTGCGGCTTTCACGCCGCAGGTGCGCGCACGCTGCCGGAACAGCTGGAGCGCGTGCACATCGATCTGATTGCGCCGTATCGCGTCTCTGAGCCGCAAGTCGAGACGCGCATGCGCGCGCTGCTGACGCAGCGGGGCGCGGAAGTGGTGGACAAGGCCGGCGCCGATGTCGCGGTGATCCGCCTGCGCAATTTGCGTCAGACCCGCGAGGTCAGAACCGTCGGTGCGGACGGCAAGGCACTGGAATACGACCTGATCCTGCGCATGGAATACCAGATGTACATGGGCGACACCGTCTACATTCCCTTGGACCAAATCGAGGTTCGCCGCGACTACAGCTTCAATCCGGGGCAACTGCTGGCCAAGGAACAGGAAGCGCAGCGCCTACGCGATTATCTGGAGAATCAGATGGCGGAACTGTTGCTGCTGAGAATCGAGATCCTGCTCAGGCAAGCGCCGCCACCAGAAGCTGAACGGGATGAAGCACCGGTGGCACCGGCTGCCGCGACCTCGCCAGCCCCCCCGCCAGGTGCATCGAACACCCCACGTTCGCACTGAGAATCAAGTCGGGCGCCATCGCGCGAACTGCTGCCAGCTTGGGTGCAAGTAACTGATCCGCCGCCTGCGGATGACTGATGAAGTGACTGCCAGCTGCACCGCAGCAACTATGTGCCGGGTCCAGGTCCATCACTTCAAGTTCGGGAATCTGCGCAAGCAACTGACGCAACTCCCCATCGGAACGCAGCACGTTGCGCGCAGAGCACGGCACATGCAGCGCAACGCGCAGGGCCATCGGCCGAAACCGTAACTGGTGTGAACGAGGCAATAACCAGCTGGCAATATCCTTCACTTTGCTCGCCAGGACCGCGCCGCGCTCCCCATCCAGATCGGCATAATCCGTCAAGGTGGCTGCACAACCCGTGGTGCATGATGCAATCCCTGACACTCCAGCAAACGCCAGCGAATTGATGCGCGCGAGCTGCGCCGCTTTCTCCGGCATCCCACCATGCTGATGCAGCGCGCCGCAGCAGCCTTGCCCCGGTACCTCCCGCAATCGGTAACCCGCCGCCTGGAGCAGATAGCGCGCATCCTTCAGCACTTGCGCCTCCACAATCTGGGTCACACAGCCTTCGAAAAGCGCAAGCTCCGGCGCCTCGGGTGCTGCGATTTCCAGCCGCCTGCGATGCCGCACTTGCTTCAGGACGCGCGCCGTATTTTCGCCATGTGCGGGGATCAATGATGCCAATCTCCCTATGCGACAGGTTCCCAGCAGCCCGGTTCTCCGCACCAAGAATTGAAGACCGGACCAGCGATAGACGTTCAGAAGGACGCGCAGAAAGGACCGCATTGCGCGCGGCAGCAGCACAAGCTCGAGCAGACGCGTCAGCCGTGCCCGTTCCGGGCGCTGCACGGTCAGGTGCGCACGGCCACCATCCAGAATCCGGGCATATGGAACCCGCGCCGGGCAGACCACCTCACAGCGGCGACAACTCAGGCAGCCATCCAGATGCGCCTCTGTTGCTTCAGTCGTCGTTATCAGCCCGCTCCCCAGGCCTTGCACCAGCGCAATGCGCCCGCGGGGCGAGTCGGCCTCGTTACGCGTCTGCAGATAGGTCGGGCAATGCTCCAGGCACAAGCCACATTTGACGCAAAGATCGGCGTCAGCAATGAGGTTCTGGTCTATCAGGCCCTTTGGCGGAGAAGTCATGACCGGTATGATCGCGGATTCGCAAATGGATTGGAGAAGTCGATGCTGTTCAGGTTATCTGCTGTTCTGCTTGTATTCTCA